>Ga0180431_10002630_pt1 | contig 23881 bp, 19 predicted proteins | sample SS_ome_11_FD_132459 | JGI IMG/M metagenome (GOLD analysis project Ga0180431, IMG submission 132459) | Hypersaline lake sediment archaeal communities from the Salton Sea, California, USA - SS_1_MS_1 metaG | ecosystem: Environmental > Aquatic > Non-marine Saline and Alkaline > Hypersaline >...
CGCACGACGAGATTTTGATCGTGATAATCCACCGCCAGCACGGTATCATTCCTTTGATACATGGCGATCTCCTTCCGGCGCTTCGGCGCCACTTTCTGAATGCCACCATTAGCATTCTTCGGGCGAGTTTAACTCGACCCGCGAGGGAGGTCGTCTATGCTCATGCCATCTTCGGGCCTATCACAACCCGCACGGTGAGGACTGAACTGAAGCAATAACTTGCCAGGTGAATCGTTCTGGTACATGCTCTTGATTCCTGGACGTGACGAGACATGTATACATGGAGACTGACATGAGCAAATGCACCGTCGTGTTGATCGCGTTGGCACTGCTGGCGTGCGGGCCGGTGGTCGGGCAGGAGAATCAACGGCCCGGCCGGGAAGAGGTCCGGGCGCTGCTGCGCAAGGTGATGGCCGACTACAAGGCCAAGGACCCCGAGGGATTCGCCGAACTGATGAAGCTTCGCCAGACGGACCGGGCCGCGTTCCGGGCGAAGGTGCTCAAAATGGTCAAGGACGCCCGAGGCAAGCCGGACAGCACCCGCAAGCCGCCCGTCTTCAAGGCCCCCGACTCGGTCAAGGTCGTCAAGGACATCGTCTACGCCACGTACGGCCAGCGGAAGGTCATGCTGGACATGTACCTGCCCACCCAGCCGCCCGAGGGCAAGCTGCCGTGCATCATGGTCATTCACGGCGGCGGATGGCGCAGCGGCAACAAGGAGAAGTTCGCGCGGTTCGCCGGGGCCTTCGCGGCCAAGGGGTTCGCCGCCGCGTGTGTCGGGTACCGCCTCAGGCCGGAAGTCGACATCCCGCAGTGCGTCGAGGACGTCAAGGCCGCCACGCGCTGGGTCCGCGCCAATGCCGCCAAGTACAACATCAACCCGGATCGGCTCGGCGCGTACGGCGGCTCGGCCGGGGCACATCTCGCGGCCATGCTCGGCACGAGCTTCAACGCAAAGGCCCTCGAAGGCAAAGGCGGCAACGCGGGCATCTCCAGCCGCGTCCACGCCGTGGTGACCATGGCCACGCCGAGCGATTTGACGAAGTTCTCCCGCGCGTTTCAGGGGGACAAGGACGCCGCCACACGCATCTCCCCCGCCGCCCACGTCGACGCCGACAGCGCCGCGTTCCTGCTGATGCACGCCCGGGGCGACCGCGTCGTGCCGTACAGCCAGGCGACGGCCCTGGCGGACAAGCTCAAGGCCGCCAAGGTGCCCGTGACGCTGACGACCATCGACGGTAACTCTCACGCCTTTTGGAACGGCCGCGGCCCGGTGGCCGCCAAGGCGCTTGCCGATACGATGGCGTTCTTCACGAAGACGTTGAAGGGCTCGGCACCGAAGGCTGTGACCGAGTAGGTGCTGCGGCGCAGCCCTGCGTCGAGACTCCGTTTAGCGGGCGAGCAACGTTCGCCGCTTCTCGTACGAACGACGAACGGCGAGCGTTGCTCGCCCGCTAGACACCGATGCCGGAATGTGCACACTGGATCGCCCGTTCACGCTCAGCCCTTCGCGCCACGGAGGATGATGCGGTCCTTCGTCCAGTGGTCGCGGTACCAGGTGCACTTCTGGAACGTGTCGTTCAGCGAGGCCATCTTGGCCTTGAGCAGATTGCGGAATCGCGCAAGAGTCTCGGCGTGGGCCGGGTCGGCAGAGAGGTTCTTCTGCTGGTACGGGTCGGCTGTGTTGTCGAACAGCAATTCGGCGCGGTCGCGGCGGTAGATGGCGTAGGTGTACCGCTTGTCGCGCAGGGCCCGCCACTCGTGCCCGTCCCGCCAGGCCGCGCATGCGCCGGTGTTCTGGAGGAATGCGGCCTCGGGCTCGGGGCCCTTGGTGCCCAGCGCACAGTGCGAGAGGTCCACGCCCTCAACGTCGTTCGGAATCTTCAGCCCGAGCAGTCCGAGGAGGGTTGGCATGATGTCCACGGTGCTGATGCATGCGTCGGCGAGGCGTTTGGCGGGGACCTTCTTGGGCCAGCGCACCAGCAGCGGGACGCGGGCGGCCTCCTCGTAGAAGATGTTCTTGGCCCGCCTGCCCTGGGCGCCGAACATCTCACCGTGGTCAGAGGAGAATACCAGGATCGTGTTGTCGGCCATGCCGGCCCGGTCGATCGCCTCGAGGAGGCGCCCGATGTTCCAGTCGAGGTTGGCCGTCATGGTGTAGTAGTGCCGCCGCCACTTGTCCAGGTCCTTTCGCTGACGTGGGTTCAGCCGCCCCCACCCGTCGGCGTAGGGGTCGTTGTCGGGTTTGTAGTTCGGGGGGTTTGGAAACTCCACGTCGGCGAACATCTTGGCGTACTTGTCCGGCACGTTCGACCGGACCCACGGATCGTGCGGCGTGCCGTAGGACAGGAACATGGCAAAGGGCTTGTCCGTCGCGGCGGCGGCCTTGCGTATCTGCGCGATAGCCATATCCGTCTGGGCGTCCGGCTCGTAGACGTCCTTGCCGTAGAGGATCTTCTTCGGCGAGTTGGTGTGGTAGTACGCGCCGTAGTAGCCGTGGTGGAATCCGTAGGCCGCCCAGTAGCCGTCGAAGCCCAGCCGGTCGGGACCGGGCGGAGTGAAACTGTTCTTCGGCTCGTGGTGATGGCCCAACTGGTTGGCGTAGAGGTGCCACTTGCCGATGTAGGCCGTGCGGTATCCGCCCCGCGTGAGCACGTGGCCGATGCAGTCATGGTCCGTCCGCATGCGCAGCTCGTTGATGACCATGCCGGTGGAGGTGGGGTATTTGCCCGTGAACAGCGAGGCCCGATGGGCCGAACATACCGGCATGTTGGACACGGCGTTGATGAAGTTTGCGCCCTGGGCGGCGAGGCGGTCGATGTTGGGCGTGCGGGCCTTGGTGTCGCCCGCGTAGCCGCACCGCGAGTAGCCCAACTGGTCCGCAAAGACGTAGATAAGGTTCGGCCTCCTCTCCGGAGGCGCCTTTGCCGCCTTGCTCATTCGCGGTTCTCCCAACCCGCACGCCGCAGCCGCGGTGCCCAGGCCCGCCGCCTTCAAGAACCCCCGTCGAGTCTGATCGCCTGCTTCTACCACGGTGTCTTTCTCCGTTGTATTCATGTCCGTGGGTCCGGCCTTTCGGCCGATCAGTGCAACCGTGCGAGCCAGTCGGCAGCATTGGCCACAAGGATCCTGTTGGCGCCGTTCCTTATCTGTCTGCCGATGCCCGGTTGGTGGACCAATTGTATCGCGGGAACGTTGAGCATGCCCTGAAACTTCTTCAACTGCGGCCCGACCGTTGGGTCCGAAAGTTTCGCTTCGACCATGAATTGCGGTCTGCCCCCGTCGGTCACGAGGAAATCGACCTCCTGCTTGTCCTTGTTCCTCAGATACCAAAGCTGGAAGTCGCCCAGCCCGAAATCGCGCCAGAGTGTGACGGCACGGACGAGTTCGACGGCGACCATGTTCTCGAACCGTGCGGCCGGATCGTCCAGGCGGCGGTAGTCGTAGAAGTACAGTTTGGTTTCCTTGACGATGCTGCGTGAGATCCGCTTGCTGTACGGGCGGAGCCTGAACGTGAGGAAGAACCTCTCGAGCACGTCCAGCCATGACACGACCGTGTTGTGCGCCACCTTCAACGTTTGGGCCAGAGCGGATACCGATATCGGACTGGCCACGCGGCCGGCGAGCATGAGATACAGCGTCTCCATCCTGTCGATTCGGCGGACCGCGAACTCGTCGCGGATGTCGTCGCGGATGACCTGGCTGTGATAGCTCGCGGCCCATCGCCTGTACGACGTTTCGGTGCCTTTCGTGAAAGGCTCGGGAAACCCGCTGACGTGATACATGGTTTCCCAGACCTCCCTGGCCCGGCGATGCGCGCTTGGGATCGCCGTGAGGAACTCGCCCTTGGCCGCGGCCACAGACGACGAGAACAACTCCCCGAGCGTGAAAGGAAAGATGTGAAAGTGCAGATACCTGCCCGCCAACGAATCGCCCCGATGCCGCGAGAGATCCAGCCTCCCGCTGCCGGTAACCAGAAACCGGAACGCGTCGCCGTAGCCGTCATATGCCCCTTTCAGGAAGTTCTTCCAGTCCGGGTACTTGTGGATCTCGTCAAGCACGACCAGCGGAACATCACCTTTCTTGCGGTCGACTTCCTCGAAAAAAACGGGGCTTTTCAACAGCTTGGCCTTGTCGGCCGGGACATCATAGTTGAAATAAAGCGATGCGGCCTCACGGGATGCGATGCCCTGTGCCAAGGTCGTTTTGCCGGCCTGCCGGGGCCCAGAGATTAGCACCAGGCTCTTGTCGGCGTCGAATTCCGCCCAGATGTTTCTGTAATAGGTCCGCTTCTTCATACCGACTATTTTAGTGTCTACTGAAGAATAGTCACGACTATTTTTCAATACGCTGAAAAATAGTCGGCTCGTTGCGACCATCGCGGCAGGCTTCGATGATGGCGCGGAGATCGCCCGGAGGCCGCGTTACCTGGCCAGCACGTTGTGTTTCGGAGCCCACTTCTTCTGCCAGGCGGGATAGTCCCGCCGCAGCAGGCCTGCCGGGTAGTAGCCGTACCAACTGTACCCGGTGCGGCGCTCGGGTTCGATCTCGGCCAGCGTCGCCTTGATCTTACCGTCGCGGCCGCAGAAAATCGGTTTGTTCGTCCCGATCTGGTAGAACCGCGCCCAGATCGGCGGGGCCGAGGGGTCCTTGACGATGATCTTGTCAATACCGCGCGGCAGCGACGAGGCCTTCCTGGTGACCTGCCTGATGCCGGTGATCTTGGCCCGGTCGAACCACGCCACCGCCCCCTGGACGGCGGCGACGACCCGCGGCGGGGGTTTGTCCAGGCTCATGAGGAACCGCACCACGCCGACGCTCTCGCCGCCGCTGATGGATACCTTCTCGTAGACCCGTGCCGGGCGCGGGGCGAGGGTCCTCTCGTCGTGCTGCGCACACCAGGCCGTCAGGCGCCCGCGGACGACGATCTGGCATTTCAGGATGCACTCGATGCCGCGCTTCGTGGCGTCGGCCGCCTTGGCACGGCGAGTGGCGTCAATGAAGGCAAAGTCGGCCTTGCGTTCGGCAATATCCCGCGTGACGGCGATGGCGCCTGTCATCGCCCCGTCATTGAACGTAATATGGGCGTGATAGCCTCGCGGGTTGGGGTACACCTGCGGCCAGCCGCCGTTGGGGTACTGGGCGGCCAGGATGAAGTCCACACCCCGGAGACAGGCGTCGCGCAGGCGCCCGTCATTCGTGGCGCGATAGACGCGAGCCAGGAAGCGGACCTGCGTGTGTGTGGCGCCGTTGTCGAGGATGGAGTCGGTGCGGCGCTTGTCGCGAAGAAGCCGGGCGCGGTCGGCGTCTGTCAGCGTGCGGATCATGTCGCGGTTCTTGGGCCAGCCGCCCGTGTTGCGCTGGTGCAGCATGACGGTCTCGGCAATACGCTGCGCTTCGGCGCTGCCGTAGAAGTCGGCTTTCTGTGAAAGGACATTGCCGCCCGAGTTCTGCCAGACGAGCTTGGGCTTCTTCGCTTGTGCCCGGCCCGTCGCGCAGAGGTAGAGCACCGTGACCGCCATCACCACCGCTATCCAGCCTGCCGTCCTTTGCATGCCATACCTCTTGTTCTTTCTGTCCTCTTCGAGGTGTATTCTAATCGGCCGGCCGGCGGGGCAACAGACCCGTTCCCGGACGAAAGCGAGTGGAATCCGGCTGGTGAATCTGCGATATGTTGGGCCACAAAGATGGGCGAGATCGATCCGGATATTCTGGCGGCGTTGTCGCCGCAGGTGCTGGTTGCGGCTTACAGCCAGGGGGTCTTTCCGATGGTCTGCGACGGGGAACTTCTGTGGTTCAGCCCGGAGAGGCGGGGCCTGATGCCGCTGGACGAACGGTTTCACGTGTCACGGCGGCTGCGGCGGACGATCCACAGCGGGCGATTCGAATGCACGATCGATGCGTGCTTCCCGGCGGTGATGGACCTGTGCGCCGAAGACCGCCAGCCGGACGGCACGTGGATTTCTCCCGAGATGAAGGTCGCCTACGGTCGGCTTCACCGGGCGGGGCTGGCCCACAGCGTCGAGGCCTGGCCGGCCGGACAAGTCGGGTGCGGCGCCCCGGCGGGCGGGCTGTACGGCGTGACGCTCGGGGCGGCGTTCTTCGCCGAGAGCATGTTCCACCAGGTCACGGACGCCGGGAAGGTCGCCCTGGTGCACGTGATCGAGCATCTGGGGCGGCGCGGCTTTCTCTTCTGCGACGTGCAGTGGACCACCGACAACCTCCGCCGATTCGGCGCCTACGACGTGCCGCGAGAGCAGTACCTGGCTCTGCTGGGCCGGGCGCTGAAGCTGCGGCGCAGCTTCACGTGAAGGCCGGGGCGCCGAGACGAAAGACGACCCGGGGATTGTGATCCCCGGGCTTGGGAGATGAAAATCATCTCTCGTCGGGCACCGGAGGGTGGTAGAATGGTTAAATGGGCTGTGAGCCCCCCCGGGAGATCTCATGCACGCGAAGAAGACAACAGTGCCGTTGGTCCTGGTCACGCTGGTCGCCGGCGCCTGGTTCGTGGCCGACCTGAACGCATGCACCACGCCGGTGTTTCGATATGCCCTGGAGAGATGGCCGGCGGACTACTTTCCGGCCGTGGTGTTCCATCGAGGCAAGCTCTCGGCCGAGCACAAGGCCGTGCTCGACGTGATCCGCACGGCGGGCAAGAAGGGCAGCGCCAACGTCGGGGTGTACCTCGTGGACCTGGACAAGAAGCTGGACAAGGGCACGTCGGAACTCTGGAAGCGTCACAAGTCGCTGCCTCTGCCCTGCATGGTCGTGACGTACGCGCTGCCGTATTCCGGCCGAGGAAGGCCGAGGTATCCGGACGATCCGTTCCCCCCGACCCTCTGGTCGGGCAAGCTGACCAAGGCCAACGCCACGGCCCTGGCGGACTCCCCGGTTCGTCGGGAGATTGCCAAGCGGATCATCGCGGGGGACTCGGCGGTTTGGATCATCCTCGAGCCGGGCAAGGGCAAGTCGGGCAAGGGCAAGGCCGCCAAGGCCGGCGCGAGCAAGCCGACGGCAGTGCAGCAGGGCTCGGCCTCCGGCGAGAAGGCCAAGGCCAAGGCCAAGCCGGCCGACGCCAAGCCCGTGACGGTCAAGGCGGCGACCGCCATTCTGGACAAGACGCTGGCCAAGGCCCACAAGTTCTTCGCCCGCCAGGCGGCTCCGCAGCCGCCCCCGCGATTCGGCCAGCCCGCCCCCCCGGCGAACCTGAAGGTCGCCTTTTCGACGATACGCGTTTCTCGTGACGACCCGGCCGAGCGGATGCTCGTGGCCATGCTGCTGCACAGCGAGAAGGACCTGCTGAACAAGGAGTACGCCAACGAGCCGATGGTCTTCCCGGTCTTCGGGCGCGGGCGCCTGCTCTGGGCCCTGGTCGGCAAGGGCATCAACGAGGACAACATCCTCGAGTCGTGCGCGTACATCACCGGGTCGTGCAGTTGCGAGGTGAAGTGGCAGAACCCGGGTGTGGACCTGCTGTTCAGCAAGGACTGGGACAAGGCCTTGTACGAGACGATGGTCGAGGACGACCCGATGCCCATGCTCAGGGGCATGCCGGACGAGAACGACAAGAAGACTTCGAAGGACAAGAAGGACGACAAGGACGGCAAGGCCAAGCCGAAGCCCAAGCCTGAATCATGACCCCGTGGCGTCTGATTATTCGTGAGATTCTCCATCGCAAGCTGGATTTTGCCCTGGGGGCCCTGGCCGTACTGATTGCGGTGACGGCGTTGGTGGCCGTGATCGAGGTGCTGGACCGCCATGACAGCAACACCGGGGCGATCCTTGCGCGCGTTCAGGCGGCCGCCGAGCAGCGCGTGGCCGTCAAGCGTGCCGAGGCGGCCGGACGCGTCCGGACCGCGCAGATCACGCTGACGCGGACGGTCAAGGCCGAGCAGGATCAGGCCGACCGGGAAGTGGAGGCCCAGAAGCAGGCCGTCGCCGCGGAAGTGGCCCGCGAGGAGGCCGAGGTCGCCGACGAGGTCGCCAAGCTCGACGACGAGATGCGCAAGATCATGAAGAAGATGGGCTTCAACATCTTCATCCTGCCCAAGAGGCCCGGCTCGGACAGTCTCCTCCCGGAGGACGAGGAGCCGGCCTACATGCCGGAGGACTACGTCGGGCGGCTGGCCAACAGCACGATTGTCACGGTCCGGCACTTGCTGCCGCTGCTCGAATGCCGGGTCGAATGGCCCGAGCAGGGCGGGCGGGAGTTCATCCTGGTGGGCATGCGGGGCGAGGTGCCGCTGGTTAACAAGGACCCCAAGAAACCCATCGTCCAGCCGGTCAAGGACGGCACGATCGTCCTGGGGCATAAGCTCTGGACGCGCCTGAAGCTCAAGAAAGGGCAGACCGTCACGCTGATGGGGCGCCAATTCACGGTGGCGGCGTGCTATCCCGAGCGCGGCTCGAAGGACGACAGCCGTGCCTGGGTCCCCCTGGCCGCGGCCCAGGAAATGCTCCACGCCAAGGGCGTGATAAAGGGCAAGAAGCTGATCAGCGCGATCTGGGCCCTGCAATGCCGCTGTGCCTGGCGGGATCTGTCCAAGGTCCGCCAGGAGATACGGAAGATCCTGCCCGAGACGATCATCAAGGAGGACGCCTCGAAGGCCCTGGCCCGTGCCGAGGCCAGGCAGAAGGTCGCAGACGACGGCAAGGCGCGGATCGAGCGCATGAAGAAGACCGGCCTGGCGCGGATCGAGCGCACCCGCGCCGAAGGCGCCACACGGATCGATCGCGTCAGGACGAGGGGCCGAGAGGCCGTCGAACAGGCCAAGGAGAACGGCAAGGAACAGGTCGCTCGTGTCGCGCGCGAAGGGCAGGAGGAGCTGCGCCACCAGAGAGAGAGCCGACACAGGCTCCAGGGGCAGCTCGAGATGCTGATGGCGGTGGTCATACCGGTCTCGATCCTGGGGTCGGCGGCGTGGGTGGGTCTGATGGCCTACGGGAGCGTCCGTCGGCGTCGGCGCGAGATCGGGATCCTGCGTGCGATCGGCGTGCGGGCCGGACAGGTCGTCTCGGTGCTGCTGGCCCGGGCCGTCCTGCTGGGGCTGTTCGGCGCCGTGGTGGGCTGGGGTGCGGGTCTTCTGGCGGCGTCGCGGTTTGCCGAGGCGCCCGAGGCGGCCGCCCAGCCCGGCGGGATCGCCCTGGGAACCGTGCTGGCAATTCTGCTGGGCGCGCCGGTGTTGACCGCCCTGGCGACGGCCGCCCCGGCCACGATTGCCGGCCGCCAGGATCCGGCCCTCGTTCTCCAGGAGGAATGAGTTCGCCCATGCTGATCGCCTCTCATATTTCCAAGAGCTACACCGTCGGCGAGAAGCTCGTCCAGGCGCTGGACGACGTGTCGGTGCACGTCGCCCCGGGCGAGTTCGTCACCGTCAAGGGCCACAGCGGGTGCGGCAAGACGACGCTGCTTCTGGCGACCGGGGCGCTGCTGGCCCCCGACGCCGGGACCGTCGAGGTCGACGGACAGGACCCCTACCAGTTGCCCCCCGACCCGCGGGCGGCGTTTCGGGCCGGGCATATAGGCTTCGTCTTTCAGCAGTTCTACCTCGTGGGGTACCTGAGCGTCCTGGACAACGTGCTGACCCCCTCCCTGGCGCTGCCTCGCCCCGACGCCCGCGAGCGTGCGGCCGAACTCGTGGATCGCTTCGGCCTGGCCCATCGGGCCGAACACATGCCGGGGCAGTTGAGCACGGGCGAACGGCAGCGGGCGGCGCTGGCCCGGGCGATGTTCAACGAGCCCAAGCTCATCCTCGCCGACGAGCCGACCGGCAACCTCGACGGGAAGAACGCCGGTGTGGTCCTGTCGGCCCTGGCCGAGTTCGCCGAGGCAGGCGGGGCCGTGCTCCTGGTAACTCACGACGACAAGGTCGCCGAGTACGCCCACCGGACGGTCTACCTGGAGGGCGGGCGGCTGTGCGAGGACTGAGCGCAGGGGGAGGTGACGACGCGCGAAACCTGCCTGCCGGCAGGCAGGCCGCAAGCGGCTGATCAATACAGCCAGAAGCTGAAGTAGAGGTATACTCCGGCGACGATCGTCAGGATTCCCGCCGTGACGGCGACGTCGAACGCGTTCCAACTGGCGCGGTTCTCTTTCCTGAACGCTTCATCGTGCACGGCGTAGGTCAGGCCGCTAATCGTCTTGGGATCCTGCGCCCTGGTCAGCAGCGAGACGACCACGGTCACGAGGATGCTGATGGCAAACAACCACCCCGTGGCGAACAGGAAGTTGTAGTCGCCCACGGCGACCAGCCACTCGGGCCCCGTGATGTACTTGGACGTGACGAGGGTCTGGACGGTCAGCTTGGCCATACCCGCGGCAAAGCCCACGAGCAGGCCGGCCACGGCGCCCTTGCCGTTCACCCGCCTGGAGAACAGGCCGAGCAGGAACACCGCGGTGATCGGCGGAGCGAGATAGCCCTGGACGCTCTGGAGGTATTTGTACAGCCCGCCCGTGGCCACCCACTTCATCACGGGGATCCACAGGATGCCGAGGCCCACGATAACGCACGTCGCGATCCGTCCCACGCGAACGAGCGTCTTCTCTGACGCCTGGGGGTGCAGCTTCTCGTAGATATCGACCGTGAACAGCGCCGAGGCCGAGTTGAACAGGGAACTGAGCGAACTCATCAAGGCGGCCAGAAGCCCCCCCACAACCAGCCCGCGCAGGCCCTCCGGCAATTGGGTCAGGACCATGCGCGGGAAGACCATATCGTTGTCGAGCACCATTTTGCCGGTGGTCTCGTCCAGCTTCAGCGGGATGGACAGCAGGCCCTTGCTGTGCAGGGCATAGGCGATAACGCCGGGAATCATGAACAGGAACACCGGGGAGATCTTCAGGAAAGACCCCCACAGGGCGCCGCGGCGGGCGGTCCTGAGGTCCTTGGCCGCCAACGTGCGCTGGACGATGTACTGGTCCGTGCACCAGTACCAGATGCCCACAATGGGCGAGGCGATCAGGATCCCCAGCCAGGGAAACTCCGGGTCGGTGTTGGCCCGCCAGAGATGGAAGTTCTCCGCGGCCTTCATGCAGGTGACCCGCATCTCCTCCCAGCTCCCGATCTTCTGCAGCCCGAAGTACGTGATGCAGATCGAGCCGGCAAGCAGGATGATCGTCTGGGCCGTGTCCGTGTAGACCACGGCGCGCAGGCCCCCGAAAACCGTGTAGATGCCCGTCAGGATGACCGTCGCAAACGCCCCGATCCAGAAGGCGTTCTCCGGGGAACCGAACGTGTCGGGCAGCAGGGCCTTGAACACGATCGCCCCGGCGTAGACCGTGACCGAGACCTTGGTGAACACGTAGGCCACCAGGGAGATGATCGAGAGTATCCACCGGGCGCCGGCGTTGAAGCGCCTCTCGAGATACTCCGGAACGGTGTACACACCGGAGCGATAGTAGAAGGGGACGAATACCCATCCCAGCATGATCAGGACCCAGGCGTGCAGCTCCCAGTGCGCCATCGCCATGCCGTTTCTCGCGCTGCTGCCGGCCAGGCCGACCACGTGCTCCGAGCCGATGTTCGAGGCGAACAGCGATGCGCCGATGATGAACCACCCGATGTTCCGCCCGGCGAGGAAGTAGTCGGCAATCGACTTCTGCCTCTTGGACGACCACACGACCACGCCGGCAAGGACGCAGAAGTACGAGGCGATCACGACCCAGTCCAGTGCTTCCATGTCGTCTCTCCTGACACGGCCGACGCCCGCGCGCCTGGCGCCGCGTGTGGATATGGACGCGCGCCAGGGCGGACGTCGATACCGGATAGTCCCGGGAGTCTACTCGAACGCCGCGCCCGTGTCGAGACTGCTGACGCGCGGGGATGCCCATCCTCGGACCTCGGTGCGCCATCGCCGAATCCCGGCCGAACGCAAGAAAACCGCGTGCGAGGTCGGCACGTATGGCCGATAATCCCATCGATGGGTCATACACGTTCCAGCGCGGATGGCGGCGGCAGCTTCGAGACGGGCACGGACGACAAGGGCGCGCCCCGCCTGATCCTGCGCGGGCGGCTGGACGTGGCCAGCACGAGCAGGATGTGGGCCCCCGTGATGAAGCTCGCCCGGGAATCGGCGGGCAAGCCGCTGGTCGTCGAGGCCGACCAGGTCAGCTACTGCGACGGCGCCGGCGCCGGGCTGCTGCTCGAACTGACCCGGCGCCAGGTCATGTCACACGGGGGGATCGATATCCTCGGGCTCCGGGACGACATCCGGCACTTCGTGGACATGCTCAACCCGGGCATTCCGCCACCCGAACCACCCGGCCGAAGCTCCTGGCGGGCGATCGCCGTGGACATCGGCCGGGCCACCGCCCACCTCGTCGGGGGCATTCGCGACCACGTGTGCTTCATCGGGGAACTGACCGCGGCGCTGGTCTCCGTGGTCAGGCACCCGGCCCGCGTGCGATGGAAGGACGCGCTGCACCTGGCCGAAATCACCGGCGTCAACGCCCTGCCTATCGTCGCCCTGATCGGGTTCCTGATGGGCCTGATCCTGGCGTTCCAGTCGGCCGTTCCCCTTAAGCGGTTCGGCGCGGAGGTATTCGCGGCGGACCTGGTGTCGATCGCGCTGCTTCGCGAACTGGCCCCGCTGATGACGGCGATCATCCTGGCCGGGCGGACGGGGTCGGCGTTTGCGGCCGAACTCGGCACGATGAAGGTCAACGAAGAACTCGACGCGCTGACCACGATGGGCCTGGACCCGATGCGGTTCCTGGTGACCACGCGCGTGGTGGCGGCGGTGGTCGCCACGCCGCTTCTGACGGTCTTCTCGAACGTGGCGGGTCTGATCGGCTCGGGGCTGGTGGTGATGTCGCTGGGCTACCCCCTGACGACCTACCTGCACCGCATCCAGGACGCCGCCAGCCTCGCCGACGCCGTCGGCGGGCTGATCAAGGCGGGTATCTTCGGGCTGCTCATCGCGAGCATCGGGTGTTTGCGCGGCATGCAGACGGGGGCGGGCGCACAGGCGGTGGGCACGTCGGCCACCCGCGCGGTCGTCGGGGGGATATTCATGATCGTGGCGATCGACGGCCTGTTCGCCGTGCTGTTCTACTCGATGGGAATCTGACCGATGGCCAGAGACGACAACGAGCCTAGCATCCAGGTTGAGAACCTGACCGTCGGGTACGGGCGGACCATCATCCTGCGGAAGGTCTCGTTCGAGGTCTACCGCGGGCAGATTTTCGCGATTCTCGGCGGCTCGGGCTGCGGCAAGAGCACGCTGCTGAAGAACATGATCGGGCTGTATCAGCCCATGTCCGGGCGCGTCCTGATCGAAGGGGAGGATCTCCTGGCCGCCCGGGGCCCCGCCAGGCAGCGGATCCTGCGGAAGTTCGGCGTCAGCTACCAGACGGGCGCGATGTTCGGCTCGATGACGGTCCACGAGAACGTGCGCCTCGTCCTGGAGGAGTTCACCGATCTGCCCAGAGAGGCCATGGACGTCATCAGCGCGATGAAGCTCAACCTGGTGGACCTCGCCGACGCGGGCGGCAAGATGCCCGCCGAACTGAGCGGGGGCATGCTCAAGCGGGCCGCCATCGCACGAGCCATGGTGCTCGATCCGAACATCCTGTTCCTGGATGAACCGTCCACCGGGCTGGACCCGATAACGGCGGCCGAACTCGACCAGCTTATCGTCCACCTGTCCAGGAACCTGGGCATCACGTTCGTGATCGTGACGCACGACCTGGCCAGCACGTTCGCGGTGGCCGACCGGGTGATCATGCTGGACGCCGGCCGCGTTACCGCCGAGGGCACGCCCCGGGAACTCAGCGACCACAGCACCGACTCGTGGGTGCAGGCGTTCTTCAAACGCCAGTCCGCACCGGAAGACAGTGAATGACAGCCAACAGAACATCACCGATCAGGCGGTAGAGACATGAGCTTGCAAGCGAACTACTTCAAGTTGGGCCTGTTTGTCATCGGCGCCATCGTGATCATGCTGGTGGGCCTGCTGTTCTTCGGCGGGCGGGCGCTGACGCAGGAGATCGTCTACATGGAGACGTACCTCGACGAGTCGGTCGAGGGCCTGGAGGTCGGCTCGCCGGTAAGCTACCGGGGGGTCCGGATCGGGCGGGTCGACAGGATCGGCTTCGCCGCCGACGAATACGGGATCGAGCCCGGCACGCCCGAGTTTGTCAAGTACGGCCGCTACGTGCTGGTCGTCATGGCTATAGACGTCTCGAGGGAAGACGAGCGGAACACGGGCGTCGTGTTGAGCGAACTTCAGAAGCAGGGGCTGCGGATTCGCCTCAAGACGCACGCCCTGACGAGCGAGGCCTATCTCGAAGCCGACTACCTCGACGCCGACTACCTCAAGGACAACCCCCCTCCGGCGATTGCCTGGGAGCCGCGCCGTTACTACCTGCCGTCCGCCCCGAGCCTCCTGGAGACGTTCACGCGTACGGCCGAGGACGCCTTCCGCAGGCTTTCGAACCTGAAGGTGGAGGAACTGGTCGAGAAGACCGACACGCTGCTGGTCACGCTCAACAAGACCGTCACGGACGCCAACGTCCCCGAGGTCAGCAAGGACATCCGGACGCTCCTGACCACGGTCAACACCGCCGTCAAGGACGCCAAGGTCGGCGAGGTCAGCCGGGACCTCAAGAAGCTCATCGTCACGGTTGAGGCCGCCGTCAAGGACGCGCGTCTGGCGGAAGTCAGGAAGCACGCGATCACACTTCTGGAGGATGCCGACGCCGCCATCAAGGGCGCACAGGTGGGCCAGATCAGCACGGACGTGCGCGCGCTGGTGGCCGAGGTCAGGCAGACCAACAAGCATCTGGCGACCCTGCTGGAGGCGCCCGGGGGGGGCAAGCCGGCCACGCTGGGAAAGATCATCGCCGACCTGGACAGGGTTATCGTCCGGATCGACCGGATGCTGAAGCGCGAGGGCCCGGCCATCACGCGCGCGACGGTCAGCATCGCCACGGTGGCCGAACAGTTGAAGAGGCTGGTCAATGACCTGGAGCGTCACCCGTCGCGGCTGTTGTTCGGGGGCCCGCCGGCCCGATCACAGAAGGTGAAACCATGAGACACGAGATCGCGTTGACCTGTGGTGTTGTTCTGCTGGCCCTGGGCGCCGCCGGGTGCGGCATATTCTCGTCGGACAACCCGGTGGACACGCGGCGGTTCTTCCTCCTGGAGACCGTCCGCCCCGGCCGGGTCGACCCCCCGGACGCGGGACCGACCCTGGCGGTCAGGCGCCTGCAGATGTCCCCGCGGTTCGACGAGAAGGAACTGGTCTACCGCACCAGCGACTTCGCCTACGAGTCCGACTACTACAACCAGTTCCTCAACGCCGCCGGGGCACTGATCGCCGAGCAGACCCGCCGCTGGGTGGCGCGGGCGGGGCTGTTTGCCGCCGTCGTGAGCTCCGGCTCCGACGTCCTGCCGACCCACGTCATCGAAGGCAACGTCACCGCCCTGTATGGCGACTTCCGCGGGGACAGCGCCAGGGGCGTGCTCGGCATCGAGTTGTTCCTCATACACGCCGAGGCCGACGACGGCCCCGCCGTCGTCTTCCACAAGGACTACCGCGCCGCCGTGGACCTGTCGGCCCGGACGGCCGAAGCGCTGGTCGAGGCGTACAACACCGGCCTGGGGCAAATCCTCACCGAGTTCGAGAAGGACCTGCGGAAGAGAGCGGCACCGGCCGGGCCCCGGTAGCCGGGCGCCATGGTCTACGCGGAGCGGAGGGCCATGCCACCACGAGTAAACAGGGGGCCGTTGATCGAAATGAGTGGTTATACTGTCTGACGAGTACGGTGCCGCGTCGGGGCGTGGCCTCTGCCGCGGCGACCGAACCAACAGCCCCGGAGTATGACCATGACGAGATCTTTTCGAAGGATTCACGCCGCAGCCCTGCACGTTGCGCTGTTCTCGGCGATGGCCGCGGCACCCGCTCACGCCGCTGACGCACGCAGCATACTCGACGCCGCGGGCATCCGCGGCGGACTGGTGGTTCACCTCGGCTGCGACGACGGGAAACTGACCGCTGCACTGCGGGCGAGCGACGCGTATATCGTCCACGGGCTCGACACCAACCCGGCCAACGTTGCCAAGGCGCGCGAGTACGCGGCCGGGCTGGGCCTGGGCGGCAAGGTCAGCGTCGCGCGACTGGCCGGCGCCCGCCTGCCTTACGTCGACAATCTGGTCAAGCTGCTGGTCGCCGACGACCTGGGTGCCGTGCCGATGGCCGAGGTCATGCGCGTGCTGTGTCCCAACGGCGTGGCGTACATAAAGGGCCAACGGACCGTCAAGCCGCGACCGAAGGAGATTGACGAGTGGACGCACTTCCTGCACGACGCGTCTGGCAACCCGGTGGCCGACGACACGGTGGTGGCCCCGCCGCGCCACATGCAGTGGATGGCCGCGCCGAACTGGTCGCGGAACCACCACAAGCTCGCGAGCATCAGTTCGGTGGTTTCGGGCGGCGGGCGGATCTTCTACATCATGGACTCAGGGCCGGCCGCGAACATGTCCGTGACGGGCAAGTGGTCGCTGGTGGCCCGCGACGCGTTCAGCGGCGTGCCGTTGTGGCGTAAGCCGATGGCTTCGTGGGCCTACCAGGGCCACGGGTTCCGCAATGGACCGGTCCAACTGCCCCGAACGCTGGTCACCGATGCCAAGCGGGTCTACGCCCCGCTTGAGATGAGCGCCGCCGTAACCGCCCTGGACGCGGCTACCGGCAAGATATTCCGAACGTACAAGGACACCGCCGGGGCCGAGGAACTGGTCCTGGCCAATGGGACCCTGCTGGTGGTGACCGGCTCGCCTCAGCCCGAGCAGGCCGGGATAGATCCCGCCAGACGCGGAAAGGCGAAGTTCCCGAACACCAAGACCCTGGTAGCCGTCCGGGCCGATACGGGCGAGGTCCTGTGGAAGTGGTCCGACGCCGATACGGGCGGCCTGATGCCTCTGACGGTTGCGGCCGCGGACAATCGCGTGTTTTTCGAGGCCGGCAAGGGCGTTGTGTGCCTCGATATCGCCACGGGCAAGCAGGTCTGGACTGCGGGCCAAACGGGCGGCGGGGCAAAGGCGGCCAAGCCGAAACCCGCCACGGGCGACAAGAAGAAGCGCAGGCGTGGCCGGAGCAAGTCTGGCAACCAGCGCCGCGCGGGCTGGTCATTGGCCGCGATGGTCGTTCATGACGGGGTGGTACTGCTGGCCGACGGCGGAAAACTGCAGGCCTTTTCGGCCAAGGACGGCAAGGCCTTGTGGAACGGCCCGGCCCGGCCGGGGCTGTGCCGATCGCCGTCGGACGTTTTCGTCATAGGCGGCCTGGTGTGGTCGGGGCCTACCTTCGCTGAAGGGCGCGACCTGCGCAGCGGGAAGGTCAAGAAGACCAACACGGCCCAGCAGGACATCTGGACCGCCGGGCACCACCACCGCTGCTATCGCGAGAAGGCCACCAGCAAATATATCCTGACCGGCTACCGCGGCATCGAGTTCCTGGACATCTTCGGCACCGGCCACACGCGGAACAACTGGATTCGCGGCACGTGCCAGTACGGCATCATGCCCGCCAACGGGCTGATCTACGCCCCGAGCCACGCCTGCGGGTGCTTCATGGAAGCCAAGCTCTACGGCTTCTGGGCCGTCGCACCGGAAAGAAAGCCCCCCCCCGCCGCCAAGAGCCCTCAACTCATCAAGGGCCCCGCATATGGCAAGAATCCGCAATCCGCAATCCGCAATCCGCAATCAGAATGGCCCACTCTACGTCACGACACGCTGCGGAGCGGCTCGACTGCGGCCAAGCTGCCGGCCGCGTTGAAGGACGTCTGGCAGACGAAACTCGGCGGGCGGCTCAGTGCGCCGGTTGTCGCCGGCGGTCTCGTGGTCGTCTCATCAATCGAGGACCATCGCATCATTGCGCTTGACGCCGCGGACGGCAAGCAGCGCTGGACGTTCGTCGCCGGCGGGCGCGTGGACTCGCCGCCCACCATCTACAAGGGCCTGGCCCTCTTCGGCTGCGCCGACGGATGGGTCTACTGCCTGCGGGCGGCCGACGGACAATTGGCCTGGCGGTTCCGGGCGGCGCCCGGGGAACGCAACACCGTCGCGCACGACCAGGTCGAGTCGGTCTGGCCGGTGCACGGCAGCGTGCTTGTGGAAGACGGCGTGGCGTACGCCGCGGCCGGGCGGTCGACATACCTCGACGGCGGGATTCGACTTGTCGCCCTGGACCCGGCCACGGGCAGGAAACTCCACGAGTCGACCGTGCGCACGGGCCACCCCACCGCGCGGAACAAGGCCAAGGCCACCGCCGAGACGAAGATCCCCCTGAAGAAGTTCTCCCAGAACGCCACGGACTACAAGACGTTCACCGACCCCGACCTGTCCGACGCGTTCTCCATGGGAGGGGCCACTACCGACGTGCTGGTCAGCGACGGGACGTCGGTCTACATGCGAAGCGTGAGGTTCGACCGCAAATGTGTTCGGCAGAAGAAGATGGGCCGGCACCTGCTGTCGACCACGCGCCTGCTGGACGACGCCGAGGTCCACCGGTCGCACACTGTGCTCGGCACGGGCGACTTCAGCCGAACGCCCGTGGCCTATTCGTGGATCGCCAACCGCGCCGGTGGGGCCTATGGGGCAAAACTGTCCGTGCCGTACGGCCTGATGCTGACCTACGACGCGGATACGGTGTGGGGCGTTCGCCGCCCGGGCCGCGGCGGAACCGGCGGCTACTCGCTCTTCGCCCAGGCCAACACGCCCTTCTCACCCGCCGAAAAGCACCTGCCCGACTTCCGCCCGCAGAAGAACAACACCACCCCGCCGATGAAGTGGTCGGTGCGGATTCCCCTGCGCCCCCGGGCGATCCTGCGGGCCGGCGACATGATATTTCTGGGCGGCATGTCCGACAAGCCGCTGGCCGGCGACCCGCACGCGACCTTCGAGGGCCGCGCCGGTGGGCTGATGCGAACCGTCTCAGCCACCGACGGCAAGGCATTGGCCCAGCGAAAGCTCGCCAGTCCGCCGGTCTGGGACGGCCTGGCCGCCGCCGGCGGTCGGATGGTCATGACGACGATGGACGGGCGCGTGGTCTGCATGGGACGATGAGTCCTCAGTGTCTGCAAGACAGCCCAAAGCCCACGGGCTCCGCCCGTGGGGTGTCAGCAGATGAGACGTCGTGAGTATCGCCCGGACGTCCGGGAGCGCCTTGACGTGAACATCATGCAAGAGCAGACAGGTTTTCCCTCGAGAGACGTGTGTCCTCGCGTGCACCCCACGGGACGGTGCCCGTGGGCTTTGATCCTCTGCATCACGGGGGCAGTCGGTTTCTGTGCCGCGGCGCCGCCTGTCACGCTGAACGCCCGCGACGACGGGTACCGGGGCATCTGGTACATGAACCAGCCGTCGGGCGACAAGTACGTGTACAAGTACAGCGGCGGGCTCGGGACGTACTGCGCCAAGCACAAGCCGTTTGCCGTCTACTGCCGACAGGTCCACAAGACGTTCTTCTGCTATGGCGGGACGACCACGGACAGCAATCGCAGGCTTCTGCACATGGTCTCGTACTACGATCACAAGACGCACATGGTCCCGCGGCCGACGATCCTGCTGGACAAGAAGACCAGCGACGCCCACGACAATCCGGTGATAGCCGTCGACGCCAAGGGCCACATCTGGATCTTCTCGACGTCGCACGGCACGAGCCGGCCGTCTTACGTTCACAGGAGCAACAAACCGTACGACGTGAGCGCCTTTACGCTGGTGCGGACGATCAAGCTCTCCGGCGGGCGGCCCGTGGCGATGACGAACTTCTCGTATATGCAGGCGTGGCACACGGGGGCGCCGGGCTTTGCGTGCTTCTTCACGCGGTACAACTACCCAGCCGCGAGGACACTGTGCTTCATGACCAGCCTCGACGGAGCCAAGTGGTCGTCGTGGCAGCGCCTGGCGGCCATGGACAAGGGACACTACCAGATCAGCGCCTGCGCCGCCGGACGGGCGGGGTCGGCCTTCAACTACCACCCCAAACCCAAGGGGCTCAACTGGCGGACGAACCTCTACTACATCGAGACGAGCGACCTGGGCAGGACGTGGCACACGGCCGGCGGGAAGAAGCTGACCCTTCCGCTGACCGACCCGGCCGGTGCGGCAATGGTCCACGACTACCGGTCAGAGAAGCTCAACGTGTACCTGAAGGACATCCGCTTCGACGCGAACGGGCGCCCGGTGATCCTGTATATCACCAGCAAGGGCTACCAGTCGGGTCCGGCCAACGATCCGCGAACCTGGACGACGGCCCGCTGGACGGGCAGCGCGTGGGACATCCGCGCCGTGACCGCGTCCGACAACAACTACGACATGGGGTCGTTGTACCTGGAGCCTGATGGGACGTGGCGGATTATCGGCCCGACCGAGACCGGCCCGCAGCCGTACAATCCCGGCGGCGAGATCGCCATGTGGGCCAGCACCAACCTGGGCAAGATGTGGACGAAGGTGCGGCAGTTGACGCGTGGCTCGCATCGCAACCACACGTACGTTCGGCGTCCGGTGAACGCACACCCGGACTTCTACGGGTTCTGGGCCGACGGGCACGGACGCAAACCCTCGATCTCCACGCTCTACTTCTGCGACCGCGCCGGCAACGTCCGCGTCCTGCCCCGCCGGATGACCGGCCAGTTCGCAAAGCCCGCCCTGCTGCGGTGATCGCTGTCGGGCCGGACGCCCGCGCTACTTCCCATCGGTCAGCGGCTTGATGTAGATGCTCTTGAACTCGACGGGGTCGCCGTGCTTCTGCAGGCCGATCGAGCTGGAGTCCTTGTCGTTCAGGACGGCGTCCGAGATCACCTTCTTCCCGTTCAGCAGGACGGTCACGCGGTTGCTCTTGACGGTGATAAGGAACGTGTTCCACTCGCCGACGGCCCGGTCCTCGCGCGATGACGGGATGTACGGGTTGGGGCCCGGGCCCTTGTGCCGCCCGCGGTGTTCCCACATCTCCCCCGAGCCCATCGACCAGGTCCAGATGTTGAGCTGCTTGTTCCCGCGGACGAAGACGCCGGAGTCGGCCTTTCGCGGCAGGCGCCAGTCCACGCGGAGCATGTAATCGCTGAACGATTGCTTCGTTCGCAGCGTGCCGGCCCGCCCGTCGTAGCGGATAATGCCGTTTTCGACAAGCCAGTGTGCCTTCTGGCTGTCGCTGGCGGCCCAGGCACCCAGGTCCTTGCCGTCGAACAGAGGCTGCCAGCCGGCCATGGTGGTGAAGCCCGCCTTGGCCGGCAGGGGCTTGCCCGGGGCCGTCGAGGCATCGCGGCAGTCGCCCAAGGCGAAGCGCACGCCGTCGGCCAGATGCCGAAGGAACGCCGCATTCCGGAACGTTTCCGCGCTGTCCCCCAGCGAGGTATAGAACACGCGTCCCTTGCCGTGAGTCCTGACCCAACTGACGGGGTAGTCTCCGTCGGTCCGTTCGGCGGTGATGCTGGCCGGCGCCCTGGCCGTGTCGACACTGAGCAGCACGTGCAGGTTCTGGCGCGAGTACGGCGTGGTGAACGTGTAGATGTCGTCCGGGATGGAGAAGCCCTTGCCGCCGAACGCGGCGTTGACCGGGTGGGCCGGGTCGTCCAGCTTGAGCGGGACCTCCTGGTGAGCGTACCACCCGTGCCCGTGGTGCGTGCCGCCGATCATGCGGTTGTATTCGGGCCAACCCAGGGCGGTCGCCGTGGCGTTGTGAATGCCCACAAGCCCCTTGCCATCCTTGACGAAATCCACCAGCGCCTTCTGGCGAGCGGCGTACTTGGGCTTGTCGGCGTCCTTCAGGTCGCGCGGCACCTTGAACAGCTTGCCCTCGAGATAGACGTTGGCCAGCACGATCGCGTCGAAGGCCTTGAGCTTCTCCGGCGTGAACACGCCCGGGTCGCTGGTGACCGTTGCGGCGTAGGCGCCCGTCTTCTTGCCGATCTCGACGACGGCCCCGGCACAGTGCGGGGCCGAAACGTGCGGCACAAACTTCATGCCCTTGCTCTTCGCGGCGTTGGCCAGGTCCCTGGCCGATTCGGTGAAGACCAACACGTTGCGCGGCACGCTCGGCGGAGCGGCCGGAGGCGGCAACGCCCCCTTGATCTTCCCAAGGGCCTCGGGGCCGATGACCTTCTCGAGATCCTCGATTTCCCCGGCAGCGGACACGCCCGAGACGCACCCGATCAGCACGACGGCGAGAAGTGTGGATGAGTTCTTCATGGCATGGGTCTCCTCATGGCCGACAGTGTGCAAGCTGTGATTCTACCGGCCCTGCGACTGCGAGCAAAGTCTGAGTTTGGCCGGCAGGGCGTCTGAATCGTATGGTGCACGTGCAGGCGCTAGAGGCCCGCGCCGACCTGACGGCTGCAGGTGGGTGTGTACGGCGTTCGTACCGGATCTGCGGCGGGGATTCCGGGTCGAAGGATGACAGACATGCGAAAGTTCGTCATGCTCGTGGCGATGGGGATGGTGTGCATGCCCATCGGCGGGATCCGGTCCGCCGGCGTCCAGACCGACGGAACGGTCGCCGAAGCGGCGCCCATGGACACCGCTGACCCGCTATCAGCACCGTGGCTGGTTTCCCCAGTGCGCCTCGTCATTGTCTGCGTGGTACTCCTGTTGGCGTCGTGGCTCAATCGACAAGGCAGGCGTCAACGGCTTCCGGAGGGGCCCAACGCGTAGCGGCCCGCCCGGGGGCGGAACGGGATTCAGGCCGGGCACGCCGGCCCGAGGTCGGGCGGCGGCGTGCCCGGCCGGCCCCTGCACGCATCGCCCTGCGGGGGCATATTCGCCATTGCATCGCCCCGCCTGCGCGCTATAATCTCCCCTGAAGCGGACCCCGGGCCGACGCCTGATGCGAGGCCCGATCGGGAAAGGCCCGGTCGCATGGATCTTATCCCCCGAGAACCGATTGCGTTGCATTTCTGCTCGTCGCCGGCGCACTTGCCGGTGATCAGGGCGGCCGTCGAGAGAATGTGCGACCTGCTCGGCATGGACAGCGAGGCGACCGGCGGGGTGGTTCTGAGCGTCGACGAAGCAATGACGAACATCATCAAGCACGCTTACAAGGGCGACAGCGGTCAGCCCATCGACATCGTCATGACGCCCGTCGGACAGCCCGACCCGAACGCCCTGGAGATATGCCTGTCCGACCGCGGACAGTACGTGGACCCCTCGCAGATCAAGTCGCGCGACCTGGACGACGTGCGCCCGGGCGGCCTCGGCGTGCACATCATCGTCAAGTGCATGGACGAGGTCACCTACGCTCCCCGAGACGGCGGGGGGACCGTCCTGACCATGATCAAGAACCTCCAGTCGATAGACGCCGAGGCCAGCAAGGAAGTATCGTCATGAGCAACGAACAGCCCAATGCGCCCGTGACGGGCGTGCGTTGGCAGGAAAACGTCGCCATCGTGGACGTCGCCGGCGACATCGACCTGAACCGATCCCTGGACTTCCAGAAGTCTCTTCTGGCCGTGCTTGAGGACGGCCCGCATCGCATCATCGTGAACCTCAGCGGCGTGCCGTACATGGACTCGTCCGGTGTGGCCTCACTGGTCAAGCTGCTGTCGCGTGCGCGGAAGAGCGGCTGCCAGTTGTCCCTGGTCGGGCTGACGACGCGCGTCAAGAGCCTCTTCGAGATCACCCGCCTGGATGTCGTGTTCAACATTTCCCCGACGGAAAAGGACGCCCTGGCGTGACGTGGCGAATGATGACGGCGCGCGAAGCCGCAAGCGTCCCGGAGGGACGTCCTTTTGGGGCGGTTTCGTCCCCTGCGTGAGAGACCGTACCTGGCCGCCCCAAAGGGACGTCCCTCCGGGACGCTTGCGGCTTCGCGCGCCGTAGCTGTTTGCGGGGGCACAGAGACCCCTTGGAAAGGACCAACGATGATCCTCGGTGTGCCGCGGGAGATCAAG
>Ga0180431_10002634_pt1 | contig 23851 bp, 21 predicted proteins | sample SS_ome_11_FD_132459 | JGI IMG/M metagenome (GOLD analysis project Ga0180431, IMG submission 132459) | Hypersaline lake sediment archaeal communities from the Salton Sea, California, USA - SS_1_MS_1 metaG | ecosystem: Environmental > Aquatic > Non-marine Saline and Alkaline > Hypersaline >...
CATGGTGATTGACGAAGACGAATGGCCATTGTTTATGAATTGATTGCTTTCGCAACATTTGATTGATTTTGAGCTTGCTCAAAATTTATGAATTGATTGCTCCTTTTTTTCTTTTATGAATTTTTCAATCAGAATCACTATCACTTCGATCTCCAAGGTCTTCATTCACGTGGAGGGTTAGAGAGATTGTCTTTGGTGCGCCACCCTTAAAGTACCACTTTTGGACATAGAGAGATCCGATGACTGGAGCTGAACGTTCAGGAGGATTTTCCTTGTAGCGGACGGTGTTTTTTGTTTCCTTTTCAAGAGTAAAGTTTAGCTTTTGATCAGCCATTGGGGAAAAGTTGAAAGTGGTTGATTTTTTTGTTTCTCGATTTCATCACCCAAAGATCTAAAATAATATACCTACCTAATAAAATGTCTGTCCAGTGCCCAGGTTCAAAGACAACCCCCTGCTCCGCTTCGGTGGCAATCACCAATCCTTACTCCTCCCTCATCCCCGACCCCGCCTTCAATGCCTGTTTGCTCAACACCCAGCGCCTCGGCTTTGGCCAGGTGTCCTCTCCTTGGCTTTCCCTCTACGCTCAGTCTCAGGCCGTTTCCGCTCTTGACTCTGCCGGCGTCCAGTCCACCACCTACCAAAAGTCAAACCCTGCTCTTTCCACCGTTGCGGCCACCCGCATCCTGTCTTCCGCCGCCGGTCAAGCTGCGGTGTCAACCCATGGATTTACCAATGCTCAGGGTGTTCTTGGAGGCACCGTCATGTCGGTGACGAACCAGAACTTTGGAACCATGTCCGGAGGTCTCCCCGTCGGGCAAGGATTCACTGCCACTCTTGGAGATGCCACTCCCCGCGTCCCTACCTATGGAGGCATCCTTTCATCTCCCCTTTCTGAGGGCACTCCCGCCGGTTCCTCTTTTTTAGGTTAAACGCCACACCTTCACATGGATCATCACCACCTTTTCCAGGCAAAAGTCCCCTTGAAACTCGAAACCTAATCCTTGAAGCCATTCAGACCCATAAGCTCCATCCAGACACCCTCCATCCGTACTCTCAAGGAGACAATGAAGCCTGTGTGGCGGCCTCTTTGGCCTATGCCATTGCCTTAGTATGCCTCAATGGATCGGAGAGGGCAAAACAAATCATCTATTCCCATCGCCAAGTTCCTTCGGTCAATTTTGCCTACCACCGCATGCGCCAACTCGAATGTAAAACCAATCGAAAGTGTGCATGTGGCCGAAACTGTGATGGAGTGTGTGATAAGTACTGTGGTGGCTTTGTGACGATTGGTCTTGACGTCTTTGAGATTGGAGTCCCCCCTGCGTCGTTTTGGCCAGAGGACAAACCTGACGACCGACGCCTTGTTCATCGCCTGAGAGACCATCCCTTTCTCGAGGCTTCCTACGTCTTTCGCCTTCGTGAGTCTAGGGGTCTCCCCAACACGGCCGACGCCGTTCTTCAAGCCTTAAAGGCCTCTCAACCAGTGGTGATCAACATGAAGGTGTTTTACAAACAAAAGGCATTCTTTGAACATTCGTCAAAGGCCCCTCCGTTTGAATCAAACTCTCGTTCTCCTCCGTTTGAATCGTCTCACCCTCACTTCGCAAAGAACCTTTCAGTCTACTCGCCCGCCTTTCGCTTACCCCCTCCCGACAATGAGGGACCCTCCCACCACATGGGCCACTGTGTCCTCATCATTGGGTACTCAGAGGAAGCTCAAGCCTTTCATGTGAGAAACTCCTTTGGGGTGGAGTGGGGCTACTATGGTGATTTTTCCTTTCCCTTTGCCATGTTTAATGATTCTCAAGTCTACCAAACGGTGGCCATTGTGGAAGGTGATGTGAAGGAACTTGATCGATAAATAAATGACGATACTCTAAATTTGAAAGATTTTTGATTGATTTCTATTGAAAAATAAAATGAAACCCAAACTGAGAATGTCAAGACGAAGATTAAGAAGACGACGCTTCAAACCATTAAAGCCTTTGTCTCACCATAGGGATTATTCATGTGATCGTTACCGATCTTACTCTCCAAGGAGAAGACGGTGTTGTGATTATGACTACTACCCTTACGATTGCTATGGGTGTGGTTTGCCTGGCCCCTATCCATGGATGCCCGTCTCTCCCTACCTAACCCTTCCTTGTGCGACTTACACCCCAACAGGAACCATTGTCAACACGGCATGTATTCCGATGTTTTAAAATTTAAGATGAACCTAAGGGAATGGTAATATGGGTCATAAAGGGAGTGTCGTCTCCACGCTTCAAAAAATCGAGGTGAGAAACTCGAAAGGTCACTGGTGTAAAAGATGTTTGGAGTCCTCGCATGGCTCCCTCCACCTTGGATTTTTTCCACTGGCCAACCGTCAGATGGGGATGGAAGGGACGTGAGGGAGGAGGAAGGCCAAGAGAGTCAATGATGACTTGGTGAAGTTTGGAGAGGAAATCCCCCGACACCTTTGGAACGAGGTGAACCGTCGCATCGCGCTTCCGCTTAAAACAGTCAAAGGTGTCTAGGGTGATGTCAAAAGGCTCAAAGTCTTGAAGGGCCTTTGCTAGGGTTTCAAGTCTAGTTGTCACATCAAGATCAGAAAGAGAGGGAAAGGGAAATACAAAGTTGATGTGGGGAGGCCACCGCTGAAAGGCCGCATCATGATCTTTTCGAATCGATTGGACTTGGGAAATTGCCTCCGGAGAATATAACACAATGGCCAAGGCCTTTTTCACATCGAGGGAGGAAGACATAATAAATTGAATGTGATAAGATTAGAAATTTGTAATATGTATTTTTATTCATGTGTGAGTGTAAATAACCAAATTTCTTACTAAGAAAAGGGTTTACTCGTCTTCCGTCTGACGACGCTTCGAAGACTTACGTCGGGAGGAAGAGTGACGCTTCTTCTCCTTCTTAGGCTCAGGCTCAGGAGTGGGCTCGGACTCAGACTCATCCGAAGGCTCAGGAGAAGGTGCCTCACCACCATCATCGTCACCACCATCATCTCCACCTTCACCATCCGAACCATGAGCAGAACCAGAAGCGACAGACCCGGCATCGTTGTTATCATCGTTGGAACCAGTAGTCTCTTCCTCCTTGTGGGGCAAAGAAGAGGGGGGAGCCGAGTCCTCCTCCTTTCGCTGAGTGAACTTACCACCCTTTGCCGTCATGCCGCCAATGACCATAGCCTCCTGTTGGGTGGGGCGAAGGTAGACCTCATTGGCCCAAATGGTGGTCCCCCAATCGCGCTTCACCTTCCAGATCGAGGCGAGAGCCACATCCATGTACATGGCAGACACTTGTCCAGGCTTAATCTCAAGGACGTCACCGTCACGGGGGTCCTCAGCATCCTCCTCAATGACGTGAATGGCCACAGCCTTTTGCTTTTCAGATCCCTGAACGTTCATCTTCACAGACACGGCAGTTTGGCCGTCCTTCACGTTGACGAGGGGTCGGTAGTCGTCCCTCTTGTATTCGTTGCCGAGACCCAGACGCTCCATCTCATCGGGGAGAATGGCATCAACGGCCTTGAAAAACTCCGCAGTCTCCTCGCAAGGAATGCGGACAAACACCGAAGGAGCCTTCACAGGCACCTCCTCCTGGGAATGCCAGGCCATACCGTCATGAGAACCGGGCTCCTTCAAGGGAATCACGGGCTCGGCCATGTAGTCATCACCCAATTGACCGCGAATCTGAGAGCGTTGGGCCTTGGAGGGATGGATCTTAATGATCTTCTTTCCATCCTTAGTTGTAGTAAGGGTGCAACAGAGGGTTTTCTTGGAGAACTCACGAAGGTAGGGCATTTGTAATGGGTTTTGTGATTGTGTCAGAGAATCTGAACACGTTTTTTGAGAGATTCGAAAAAATGGACTTCGACAAAATGAAATATAAACGGTCAATTGGACATGTCCCTTGGGAGGGTTGGTGATTTATTGAAATTTTCGGTTTGAATTACTGGAGTTTGGGTTTCAAAACATCGAGCAATACTTCCTTTCGCCTTTCTAAAAGAAATCTTGAAACTCCACTTTCCTTTCCGCTTAGGAGGCGAAGGAGAACCCGGTTGAGTTCGAGGGATTTTGCCAAATAATTTGGGACGTATCCCTCCCTCATGACGGATCGACTTGGGGTTTTTAGAAAGGTATGTTGACTGTACCTTTTACGATATTGTCTTTTGGATTTCGATCGTTTGGATTTCGATCTTGATCGACTCATTGTTTTTATTTTTCTTTTTAAAATTTTATCAAGTGGTTAGAGGGATTTCCATTTTCCTCGAGGATGAAAGGAAAAGGGAAAGGACAATGGGATGTTGGTCTTCCAAAAGCCATCCTGCCGAACGGGCCATTGAACTTTTAAGACACCAAGAAGAGATTCCCTATGACATTATTGCTCATCTTCATCGAGGCAATATTCGTGCCCAAATCCAATCTTGGTGTGTGTATCAGAATAACTTAAAGCGAAAGGTTTCCATTGCCTACTCGCGCCATTACATGGTCCCCCTCTTAGAGCTTCAAGGAGTTTGTTCAAAAGGATTTATCAAAGAAGTTTATCAACTTTGGCCTGCGTATCAAAAATCACATTGATGCCTGAAAGGAAGAGTTAGGATTGAGAACTTTTGTCTTAGTTCATGTCAAAAGTAATTTAACTTGAACTCTATGATTTTCACCTACATAAACTTTTGACTTCAACTCTAACTTTCTTCCTTGATTTCTCAAAAAAATGTATGGCTTTATAAAAATGTCCCAAGTCTTTAGTACTCCCGACATGATGATCCCCCACTGGACGTCTCCTTCAACCGCCGATAAGTCGGTTCTTGGCGCTTCTTACCATGCCGCGGCCCACACCCGCATTGCCCCCCGTCTTCACCAAGAGACCCTCAACACGGTCGCCGTTCAGCCCTCCATCACCGGAGCCGTCAACACTGGAGCATACCGTGCCCTCGTGTCTCTGGCCAACCGTCAAGCCATGAATGAGGCTATGATGAATGAGCCCAACCCTTGGTTGTCCGCCCCTTGCGACATTTGCTCCTCCACTGTGGCCATTGCTCACAATCTTTAAAGCCTTTATCAAATAAACACATGTCCTATTGGTTGAAATTACAGGATTCTTGGATACTCCAAGATGAGGAAACTCCTTACCCTGCAAATGAGGGAAATCCCCTCGATACCCATGACCTCACAAAACTTGTTCACCTCCACGAGCCTGCCCTTCTTCATGCCCTAAAGACTCGATTTGCCAACGGCTCCATCTACACCTTATCGGGGTCCATGTTGCTTTCCCTCAACCCCTTTAAAAAGCTTGAAGGTCTTTATGGGGAGGACGTTAAGCGACACTACCGCTCATCGACCCACACAAATCCTCACATATTTCAGGTTGCCCAAAAGGCCCTCGATCACTTGAAGGACACACGGTCTAACCAATCCCTTCTCATTTCTGGCGAATCGGGCGCGGGAAAGACGGTGGCCACTCGAATTATTTTGGATTACCTATCCAATGGCAAAAGCGATTTAAATGAAAAAATTCTTTGTGCCAACCCCATTCTTGAAGCCTTTGGCAATGCCGTGACCCTGAGAAACCACAACTCTTCAAGGTTTGGAAAGTACATTAAGGTTCACTGCGATCCACTGACTGGCCAAATCACTTCTGCCTCCATTCAGACCTACCTCCTTGAAGAGGTTCGTGTGACATCTCATGGTGACGGCGAAGGACCCTTTCACATTTTCACCTCACCATCGTTGAAATCCCAAATCAATGACAGTCGTTATGTGGTTCCATATTGTGAAAGGACCTATGACGAAGACGGACCCGTGTGGGAGTGGATGACAAAGATGGGGTTCTCCTTTGAGGAGCTTGGACAGGTCGAAAGTGTGGTGCGAGGCATTGGTCTTCTCGGACGAGTCGAATGGGATGCCCTTGACGATGACTCGTCGGCCATTTGCAATCCTGAATTTGTCGCCCTGATTGCTCAAACCCTAAAGGTGGATGAAGCCCGACTCACCTACCTCCTCACCCATAAAACCATAAAGACCGTGCATGAAACGATTGAAACAAACCTTTCAGTCTCCAAAGCAAAGTCATCCACAGATGCTTGGGCAGGATGGTTATACTCTCGCCTCTTTGACTGGATTGTAAAACGGATCAATGAAATCTTATCATTCAAAGAAGACAAAAATCCATTCATTGGCCTCCTTGACATTTTCGGCTTTGAAGTCTTTGGGACCAATGGCTTAGAGCAACTCTGCATCAACTACACCAACGAGAGGATCCAGGCACTCTTCAACCACCACATCTTTGTGGAGGAGCAAGCGGAGTACGCGAGGGAGGGCATTGACTGGTCTGACATTTCCTTTCCCTCCAACGAGGTTGTCCTTTCCTCGATTCACCGTCTTCTTTGTGCCATCACCGAAGAGTGTATGATTCCGCGTGGGTGTGACCAAACATTTGCTTCCAAGTTGAAGGACGATGGACCCATCACCGTTTCTGCAAAGCAAAAGGTGGAAGGTGGCTTTGAGATTTGCCACTATGCCGGTCCAGTTGTCTACTCGTCTGAAGGGTTTTGTGAAAAAAATAAGGGTGACGTGGGGAAGGAATGGATGGACTTTGCGATGGAATCCCTTCCTTGGTTAATTCATAAGGATGATGATGATTTTTCTCTTCCAAATCGTAACAAAAAACGAGACACCCTTTTGACATCCTTTGATCGAAATTTGGATCACCTCATTGAAACTCTTGAGGGAACCCACCAAGGATATGTGCGATGTCTCAAATCCAATGATGACTTGGAAGCCGATAGATGGATTTCCCCTCGAGTCGCTGACCAACTCCGCTACTCGGGAGTGATTGAAGCCGTAAAGATTGCACGTCTTGGATTTCCCGTTCGTTACCTTCACGCTGATTTTGCCAAACGCTTTACGGCCATTGGTGTTGAGGTGAAAGACGTCCCCTCTCGAGTGGGAACCACAAAGGTCTTTCTGAAAAAGGAATGGCATTCAACTCTGGAAGAACGACGACGAGGAAGGCGAGACGAAGCCGCAACTCGGATTCGGGCAACCTTCAAAGGATTTCAGGAACGATCAACCTATTTGAAAATTCAAATGCTTGTGAAATGTCTCCAAGGACGATGGAGATTTTTGAGAGCCAAACGATCATCCATTCGCCTTCAGGCAATGGTTCGCATGGCGATGTGGAGAAAACGCTATCAACAATTTTATTGGTGTGTGGTGGCTCTGCAAAAACGGTGGACCTATAGATGTACCCAAAGAAAGGCTGTTCGAATCCAAACCTGGTGGAGGGCCATTGCACACCGAAAGGCCTTTGTCCTTCTCCGCAATCTTGCCGTCCGTCTTCAAGGGGGTTGGAGGATTGTCAAAGCTCGACGTTTCTTAAAGGTTTCCATCAGGTCTATTTGCCTCATCCAGAGGTGGTGGAGAGGTGTTCAAGAGAGAAAAGAAAAGGAAAATCTTGAGGCCTCCTTTTACACGGCCGCCCTCTATGCGTCTTTTCCAAATCTCCCGTGCTCCTCCGATTTTATTCCTAGACACCATTTTCCAGACCTTCCTCCCTCTCCCATCCAAGTCGAGGCTGGAGTTCAAACTGAAGTTCAATCAGAAGATGAAGATGAACCAACTTGGGATACCATCATTGACTTTGGGTTGGAGCGCCAAGTGGAGGAACTCAGCATGGAAGTGAAATTGCTAAAGGCAGGATGGAAGGCATCCCAAGAATCCTTAAGGGAAATGGGCATGCGTTTTGAGCCTTTGATCCAAAGGGTTGGGGAACTCGAGGAAGAAAATAAGCGTTTGCGTCGTGCCTTAAAGGGGTCATCCTCTCTTAAAGATGTCTTGGTGGTAAAGGGAAAGAAGTGGATCCGAAACCTGAAGAAATAAAAATCAACTCACTAAAGGAATACCTTCATAACGCTTCTTCAGGCAAATCTTTGCCGAATCCAAGTCGCCCAACCAATCCTCCATCCATGCATGGATCCGTTTCCTCAGAGTCTTTGATCGAAAGAGGGCCATCATGGAAAGGAAATCCTCTCGGCTAAAAAAGTCAAAGGTTTTTGCATCAAACTCTCGTGCTCCTCCGTTTGAATCAGAGAGATTTGACAAAGGGCGGAAATGACAGGTCATCCACGAAACCCATCGACCCATGTCTTTTGATTTCCAGACCAACTTTCCCTTTGTTAAGGCATAGCGAATCAGACACCAAGGAGTGTAGTAAAACACATGAGACCGGGTAAACTCCGGGAGGGTTGTGAGGTCATAGAGTTTCTTTGGAGTGTACACAATGGCTTCTCCGTCTCCACTCTGTAAAAGGTCTTCAAGGTGAGGCATGGACTCTGAAAAGACTTCACACCCTTGACACTTCAGCCATCCTTGGAAGGTGGGGGTGGGGAAGCCATGCACCACCACAACCTCAATCATCTTTAAAAAAAAGGGAAGAAATAAAAATTCTCAAAAAAATTACATTGTAGTTTAGGATATAGAAGATCCAATGGAGACTCATTTTATTCTTGACGATTCTCCGCCAAGGCCGAGAGTAAAGTTGATGGGTCCATCGTCCACCCCAAACCATGTCACCCAAGGAGAGTACTTTTACTCAGACCTCTACCTCTACTACACCTCAAAGGGGCTCACCAACTTTATTGTCAAACGCCTAGCGTCTCTTTTTACGATGACCTTTATCATTCTCTTTTGCTCCTTTGTGTTTTCCTTTGTCCAATGGGGAAAGATTCTGACCTGCCCAGAGCACAATGGCCAACCAGGAACCTGTGGAGCCTTTTCGTCCTATGTCAACTGGTCCGCTTGGGAATCTCCATCCTCTTGGCACGTCATGGTCATTGGCAACATGGTCATCATGTGTCTCTATTGGTTGTGGGCCCTTTTGGCAACGGGACCGGCCATCTTTACGGCCTTTCGCATCTACAACTACCTGAAGAATGAGTTGAGAGTGTCCACCCGACGCCTTCAGTCAATGTCTTGGGAAGAATTGTTGACGGCCCATGCAGTCCACAAGCGAATTTCAAACCCTGACCGATGGATGAAGACCGTGTCGGCCCGCATCATGAAGAGTGAAAATTATTTGATTGCCCTTGTGCGCCAAAGGGTCATTCGAATTCGGTGTTGCTACTATGACGTTCCCTTTTCACAGTCCCTCTATTGGATCCTCCATGCCGTTCTCGCCGGACCGATGAAGACGATAGAGGCGAAAAAGATTCGAAAGCGCTCTATTTTTGTGGGTCTTCTCGTCCTCGTCACCCTTCCCTTTGCCTTTATGTTTCTCATTACCTTTTTCCTCATTAAGCATGCCGAAGAGTTTCATGCTCACAAAGACTATCTTGGACCTCGAACGTGGACTCTGCGTGCCAGAACCCTCTTTCGAAAGTACAATGAACTCCCCCACGAGTTCCAAGAGAGGATGGTTGGATCTTTTAAACCCGCGACTGAGTACATTGCTCAGTTCCATGATCCGGTGAAGCAAACCACGGCACAGTTCCTTTCCTTTATTTGTTCAGCCCTTCTTACCGTCCTCGCCGTCCTCACCCTCTTTGACGAATCCATCATGCTTCATGTCACCATTGGGTCACGCAACCTTTTGTTTTATCTTGCCGTCCTTTCCTTCCTCATGGCATCCCTTCACGTATTTATTCCTGAACCGACCGAACTCCCTCTAAAACCCCAAGCAAAGATGGAAGTCCTTCAACGGTTTATCGAATACAACCCACCTGAGTGGGAAGGCCAGTGGCATACCTTAGCCGTCCGTGATGACTTTATGAAACTCTTTCGCCTCCGCATTCGTCACTTTCTCGACGAAGTCATTGCAGCCATCTTTTTGCCTTTTGTTTTGTTGTGGCATCTTCCCAGCCGATCCGAAGCCATTTCTCGATTTTTGCGATCCAACACGCGTGAAGACTCTGCAGTGGGTGATGTTTTATCGCCTTCGATTGAGTGGGAAATGACTGGATCTAAAGTTTAATTATGAAAAGAATGAAGGGCAGGTGGATGTGTTTCTCTTGTAATCCATGTGGCAATGGAGGTGTAGTCTATCAAGGCTCGAAAATAAATTGTGATCTTTGCAACTTTTTTATTCCTCCTTTGTTATCACAATTCAACTTCTTCCTTCCCACACAAACCATGTCTTCTTCTATCCAAGTCCTTGCAAAGCGCATCAAGGATCTTCCCATCTATGTGAAGAATGTCCAAGTCAACCAAGCAGAAAATGCCTTAAGGTTTGACTTGGTCTCTCTCCATGATTGTCTCACTATTGAACTTTATGGGTCGTCAGACGGGATTCGGTGCAGAGCCATCCAAGAAGATTACAAAACCCTTGTAGATGCCGGATGGCAAACGGCATTGAGGGAAGGTAAAGACGCATATCATGCGACCCTTTCGACCATTCGTTACGTCACAACCTTTTCAAAACTGAGGCGAAAGCGTTTTCAGGAAGAAAAGAAGCGCGAAGATGCCGTTGCATCGGTGTTTAATCCAGTCGATCAGGAAGTCATCCTAAAGATTTACGACGCAAAGGAGACGATGCGTCTGACCCCTGACCTTTTCAACCTTCTCTTTCGGTTTTCCTTCGAGTCAGCCTTTGCCTGGCTCGATCGTCAAGAAGACCATGTCCGCATGTGGGAAGAGGATCCTTTTTGGCGAACCCTTCAGAAGGAGTATGATGATAAGCTTTGGAAGGTGAAGCCCTTTGAGTGGTTGAGCTTCATCGCCAATGCCCAAGACTCGGACACGGATGGAGAGGTTTACACACAGATTTTTAACTCGTTTATTGGTGAGTATTGGACACAGGTTCACCTCTACATGGGTGACAATCCCTTCTTAGAGGAAGACAAACCTGTCAAAACCTCAGAGGCCCTTTACCAAGACCTCAGGACTTGCATTCTTCGTGAAGCTTCGGCATCTCATGCAGCTCATGCCCGGATTCCGGCAACCCTCGAGGACGCTGAAGCAAAGCTAAAGGTGGTTGAAGACATGAAGGCCTTTTGTGAAAAGGTAAAGGCGGATGCCTCGGACGATGCCGAAGTCATTGAACTCGCGGACGAAGTCATTTCTTTGTTGGATGAAACTTGGTTGTCTATTTGAATTGTAATCCTTTTTCCTTTCAAAAAATGTCAACTTTTGACAACTGAAGTGGAGGGCCAAAAAGAATGGCTTAGTCACCATATGATGCAAAAAGCTGAGTTACTTTAGGCATTGGTGTCACACAAAGGTTAAATGCCTCAGTTAAGTCCGGGTTGGTATAACCATAAATGTTTCCTCCATTCACACAATAGCCATTCGAAAAATACCACCCAGATGTTGGGCCAGACCTTGGCCCTTGAGGCTCACAAACATCTTGAGCCGTACTCCCAGGCATCATAACTGAAGTAGGACGCTGCAGTGATTTATATTTTTGTTCAACACTCGCCAAACATTCAGCACTCGGAGGGGTGTATGACGGAGGAGAAGGATGGGGAGGAGAAGGATGGTGCTTCTTGTGGGTTAAGATGGACGGGTGGCCATGGCGATGCTTCTTATGGGGATGTTTCTTATGGTGATGGTGGTGGGTGACAGGATTTGCCGACACTGGAGCACAAGGTCCAGAGGTGTTAAAAGAGGAACATATGTTTCCAGACTGAGCACAAGAAGGAGAGCAACAGTACATATCTTGGCAAGTATAACCCGAAGGACAGTTGGATTGACCACTGCCATAACATGTCCTCATCTCAGCACCCAAACCAGTAACTTGGGTGGTCTCACACTGGGTTAAGGACGGGCAGGGGTGGAGGCGGGCATCCACATAGCCGGTAAAGTGACCCACACATGCGGGGGTGGCACCCATGGCATAGCAATCAACGCCGCAAAGGTTGTCGGCCGCAACACGGTTCTTAAAGACACCCTGGCCTGGGGCACCTACAACGCCATTCATGGTATCACAAGAAAAATTCATTCTTTTATTATAGGGAGGTCAAAAATGAGATCCAGCTGTCAAAGTCTTCGCCCCTCAAATCAGAATAGGTAGTGACCCCCCATATGATCCAACACCGATTTTGACATGAAACTTTGATTTTTCAATTTTGAATTTGGGTAAGTGGAAGTAAGAACGAGAGTTTTGGGGAAATGAATTCAACTCTCAACTTTATTGTCACGATACTTGAAATAAATGGAAGAAATTCAATTGCATTTGGCATCTCAAGTTCAAACCACATCTTCGCTTGATGTGTCAAGAGTAAGCCATGTTGCAGGTCTTGACATCCAATGGTTGAATGAAAAAACGGCCATTGTTTCCGCATCCATTTGCACTTTTCCTCGAGGGAAGGAGGTTTGGTCAAAGACTTTTTTGTATCCATCAAAGCCCCTTGAGTACAAAGCCGGCTACCTCGGCTTTCGCGAAGTCCCCCTCTACCGTTACATGTGGTCCTTTCTCAAACGGAATGTCCACCGATCCCTCCACCCCCAAGTGGTTTTGATTGACGGAAATGGAATCCTTCATCCACGTTTGTGTGGGTCGGCGTCTCACTTTGGGGTTCTTGAAACCATTCCCACAATTGGAGTTGCGAAAAACATCCACATGATTGACGGCCTCTCACGCGATATTAAACAATGGATGGCCACACGTGGCCTCACCACCTACCCCTTAAAGGGCGTCTCTGGAATCTTCTACGGTTATGCGTTTCGCTCACCAAAGACTATAAATCCAATCTACATCTCGCCTGGCCATAAGATTTCCCAAGTGGATGCCCTCACCATTGTGTCTTCCCTTTGCCACTACAGGGAACCTGAACCCCTCCGCCTAGCCGATCGAAATGCACGTGCCTTTGAACGATCCCTAAAGTCATCGGCCCAACCAAAGGTGGTTCAGCGCCAACCCTCAAGACGAACGGCAATTTCGCGCCTGAGGAATAAGACTGAATTCTGCACAAAGTGCTTTCGAGCATTTTGCCCCCATCGAAACTTTCCCTATTATGTGTTGAAGGAAGATGAAAGGATTCCTCTACGATTTTATTGTCCTCAATGTGTGTTTCCTCTCGAGAGACGATCGACCCGACTTGACGATGAATCCCAAGCGTTACTTCTTACTCTTTAATTTCGGGAATTCGAACCACAATTTTTTCATCGAGTCCTGAATTCAGATCGCCATTCTTTGATTTCCCCAATACCTCCGATGCCCTCACAAAGACCTGGCGAACAGCATCATGGATGTCTGGGAGATGGGGGAAAAGGGACACCAAACGGGTTGTGTCCAAAGCATTGTTGGACCGACCGGCCTTAAGAATCTTTGCTTGGTCTTCTTCTGAGAAATTGGTGTAGGTAAACTCGGGATCCAAATACTCCTTATACATGTCAAGAATCTCATTGTGGGAAATGACTCCAGGGTTGACAAAGTTGAGGGGTCCACCGCGAATGTCTCTCTCCAACATTCGAGGCACCAGGGGCAAAAGGGTATGAAGAACGGACATGGAGTTTGGAATGTCCACCACCTTTTCATAGGATGAAATCTTTGTGACAAAGCATCTTGGGTTGCCATCACAAGAGATGGGCATCCGGAGACGGAGGGTCAGAGTGTACTTATAATTCGATGCCAAAGTGTCCACCATCCCCTTTGTAAGCGAATAAAAAGACCCGTCAAAGTTTGGCCGGTCGCTCTCCGAGAAGGGTTCAGGGTGATCTTCGGCATAGGAAAAAATGCAACCCGTCGCCATTGAAATGAGGTGAAGCTCCAACTCTTCGCAGATTTCCATCAAGGTAAGGGTTCCAATGAGGTTTACTCGAATCACCTCATGACGATGGTCCTCACACCAATCCACATTGGGTCGGCCAGTCAGACCGGCGCAAGAAATAACGGCCCGAGGCTTATGAGCCTCCACCTCTCGACGAAAGACGTCAAAGGACCGAGCATCTAAGCGCTGGATGGATGGGACGACCTTATAGCCTTCCTCTTCAAAAATCCTTTGGAGTTGACCACCAATCCAACCAGTTGATCCCAACAATAAGATTGTGTTTGACATTCTTTTATTCTTCATGCTTGATTTCTACCATGCACTTTTCAACGGATCTGATTCTTTGATAATTGAAGCATTTTCAATGGAGTAGGTCCCTCCGAAGGAGTTTTCCCCACATAGGTATGGGATTCAGTAACCATGGGATCACCTTTGTGAAACACATGAATTGAGCCAATGGCCTTAAAGTCTGATGGATCAATCATGATGGTGTATGCCCCATCTGAAGTCTTTGCCTCAATTTCTGCCGTGAACCATTGACACTGGATAACCCGATTCGAGAGAAAAGATCCAAGTCGAATGACCCATTCTTCAAAGTCACTTGGTTTGGGCATACCAAATGACTTAATGGTCTTAATTAAGGATGAAAATTTAGAAAAGTCGTGAGACATTTGAATATGTGATGATTATTTAGAAAACAACAGGACATGCAAAAAGTGATGGTCCCTCAAAAAGAGAATAGGCGTCTACTGCGACGACGGGGTCGGTCTGAATAGCAACCGTACGAGTCTTTGGTTCTTCGTGAGAATGGGGAGGAGGAGCAATGGGCTTCATCTCCCTTTCACGCCACCAAGTCACTCTGTCACAACGAGAGGTGATGGGTGAACAAGACGGAGGACCTCGCTGAGACCGCCTAATGCGGTCCAACCGAGACGAAGATGAAGGAATGGTCTTTGTGGATGGGTGGAAAAATGTGCAACGCTTTCCCCTTCTGCACGTCTCGCCAAAGAGGTCGGCGACGCAAATTTGAGTCCCATCCTTCCATCGAAGACTTCCGAGTGGGCTTGGATGTTCGTAGTAACAATGAGTCCGTTCGCACTTTCCAAGCACAAAATCCTTACAAATGGTACCACACTCTGAGACGACACGAAACCATTCATCTATAAGAGTATCATCGTCGAGTTGCTTGGTTGGTTTGGGGGAGACGGGTTGCTTGGTGGATTTTGTGGAAAGATAGCTTGGAGGATACCATGCGGGAGACAGGGCCTGCATGTCAAAGAAATGTTGTGGTTGTTGTGGTATACTTATCTCCATTTTCGTATTTCTCTTATTTACGACCTTCGGATTAAAGATTGAATTCTTCGGGCAGTCAAAGATCTTGATCTTCGAATTGTTCTTTTGGATCTTGATTTTGATCTTACCCTCGACTTTCTTGACCTTGATCTTGACCTCACCTTTGATGGTTTAACCTTTTGGAGCTTCGTCTCCCAATTCCTAAACTCCACCGATCCGCCCTTCATCCATTTCCCATCCACCTTAATCACTGGCATGGTCAGGGTGGAAACCTCCGAGGGTGGTATTCCACGCAACATGTCTTCCGTGGATTCAATGGTTAAGCGATTTGACTTTAGAGTGCGAAAGAGGTTAATGGGAATGTTGTGAAGGTACACCTTATGGCCTTCCTTTTTGAGTTTCATTCCCACATCCTTTGCAGCGGTAGAGTATGGACAGTGGGCAAAATCTCCCCATATGGAAATAATATGGACATGGCTTCTTTGACTCCTTGACATTTATTGTTTGGGCCGAATATAGAGAGATCCTAAAAGATTGTTCCGACAATCACCCTGGCAAGAGGGGACATAGGGCCCACCCACAAAGGAGAATTCATACCACCTTTGAAAAAGATCTCCATCTTTCCTCATTCGATTCCAAAAATCCTTCCATCCTGGACCTTCCATGGATGTCAGACCAAAGGCGTCCTTTGCCGAGTAGGCTTTGTAAAAATGAAAGGCCTCAACCGATGAAGAAGGAAGATGAGCCCAAAATTCAGTGTAGTCTTCAAGTGTCATGGAGGGTGAATCATAGGTGTAGGTCCGAAAGGCAACTGCGTGATTGTCGGGGAGAACGGATCCAGGCATCCACCCAACATGGTGATCTCCAAGAAGAACAAAGGTGTCTTTATGAGTGTGGCCGTAGAAAAGGTAGCGAATGGTTGATGCATAGGTTTCTAAAAGATTGACCATTAAGTCGGTGTAGTCTTGGGTAGCCTCGGACGCTCCTGGAGCAACATGTCCAAGAATCCATACAGTGTCTCCCTTTGCCTCCGCATCATTCAACACTGATTTCATCCAAGCTTCTTGAGTTTTTGGTGAATGGTTAACCCGGTTGAAAGGATCCCAGTACAAAGTGTTGAGTGCTAAAATCCGCACCCCGTTTTTCAGGGGGACCGAGTAGTAGCCACCCTCAAGCATAGTGCGATTAAAGTCTGAATCATTTGGGAAAAACGGAGCCCATGCTTCGAGATAATGGCGAGTTAGGTCCTGGGTGTACGGCTCCCCTGGAAATTGATCAATGGGAAAGGTGTCGTGGTTCCCCACAAGAGGATAGACGGGAATTCCATTCTCCGCGGTTAAAATGCCATAGACGACTGCCGATAAATCCTTTATGGTGTTCATGTTCTTCATGTAACCTTGGTAAATTAAGTGATGACCCACCGTATCTCCTGTCCAAAGGACAAAGTCGGGGTTCTGGCGAGCAATCTCTCTTAAGGTTGCATTGATCAGGTTTAAGGGAGAGTCGCACATGTGGTCACCGGAAGGAAGGGCCGACCGATAGGGTTGAAGGGGAACTGAGTTTCCTCGACAACACTTCATCCCAAGTGGACCAAAGGCACATGAAGCAGGTGCCCCAACTTCGTAAAAGGGATCATAGTGAATGTCCGTCATGTGGACAAAGGTGGATGCTTGAATAAGAGAAAGCAAAAGACATCCAAGTAGAAACTGGAAATACATGAATAAATTGTAAGGAATGAATGTTCACTTTTTACACATAGGAAATGGATATAGAGAATATTTATTTTCGATTTCAGTGGTGGTGGGTTGCTGCGACTGCAATGATGATGATAAGAAGGACAAACACACCTGCCGATGCTCCGACAACGACGGGAAGGTGTTTCTTTACCCAAGATTGGGGGGTTGATGCGTTGCATTGGCCATTGGCTAAGGTATAACCCGAGGCACATCTTTGGCAGGTTGAAGGGTCTCCATCCACGCATTCGGAACAATTTGAAACCTTACAAGAGAGTGGGGTGTTTGGCAAACAAGACTTCCCATCGGTCGATAAGGTAAATCCTGAAGAACACTGGGCGCAAGTCGATGGATCACCAGATGCACACTGAGCACAATGGGTCACCGAACATGTCGAAGGAGGAGGCCCATTGGGCACACATGACCCAAGGAGAGATGCATCAAACCCTTCGTTGCGGACGGTGAGGGATGAAAGTGAAGAAGAAGGATGATAGCCAGACACGCAAGCCGTGCATCGTCCCTGAGAATCGCAGGCCACACAATTGGTACCACAAGCCGTGCATACTCCGGCCTTCGAGTAGGTTCCCTGGGGACATGTCTCCACACAAGACGATCCGGAAAGGGAGTAGCCTGAAGAACATGCAGAGCAACCTGAACCATTGCAAGCCGAACACCCGGTGGGGCATGGTGCACAAAGGCCATTGGAAGGGTAAGTGGTTGAAGGGCAAGAGGTCACACACTGGCCATTCGATCCAAAGGTGCCCGAAGGACACTTTGACACACAAGATCCAGAATATAAAAAGTAGCCTGATGAACACTTTGTACACATGCCAGATCCATCACAAGACTCACAGTTTGACCCACATCCGACACATTTTCCTGCTTGAGGAGTCGTCCCTGTGGGACACTGGGTGACACACTTATCACCGTCGAGGTAGTATCCAGAGGAGCAAGTCTGGCAACCGCTTCCGTTACAGGCCGAACATCCGGTGGGACAGGGGACACACACACCAGCAGCCCCATAGGATCCTCTAGGGCAGGTGGCCACACAGGCTCCTTTGTCAGTGAGGAAGTAGCCCGAGGAACACGTTTGACACCCAGACCCATCACAAGATGCACAGTGAGAAGAGCAAGGAACACATGATCCCCCCGATGGATAGGTGCCGGAGGGGCAAGAGGACACACATGAAGTTCCAGACTTTGAGTAGCCTGAGATGCAAGATTGACATCCGGATCCGTTGCATGTGGCGCATCCTTCAGGGCACTTCACACACACACCATTCGATCCATAGGTTCCGTCTGGACACTGAGAGACACAAGATTCATCTGAAAGGAAGTAACCCGAAGCACACTTCGAACACCCAGATCCATCACAAGTAGCACAATTCGATGAGCAAGGTACACACTTTCCATTTGATCCATAGGTGCCGGTTGGACAGGTGGCCACACACTTTCCACCATATAAGAAGTATCCTGAAGAACATGTTTGGCAGGTAGAGGGGTTCGTGCATGTTTGACAATTGGCAACATCACAGTTGGGAATGCATCCAGTTGGTGGAGCTGATGCTTCAAGGTTTGATGATGGAGACCAATGAGTTCCTGAAGGGCAGGCCACACAAGTGGTGCCATTCCAATGGGTGCCGTTTGTGCAATCAGTACACTCGGTCGAAGTACAAGAAGAGCATGACCCAAACAGGGATGAACAAGAGGCACAGGTTCCATCCGACTTTACGGCGTAACCATCATTGCAAACCGAGCACTTTGTGGAGGACCCAGACGCACACGTCTTACAGTTGGAAACATTGCATTGGACGGGTGTGGGAGTGTTGGGTGTACAAGAAGGTCCATGGAAACCTGGAGAACACTGAGCACATTGGCTTGACGATCCAGAAACACAAGTGACACAGTTGGAAACATTGCATTGGACGGGTGTGGGAGTGTTGGGTTCGCAGGAGGGACCATGGAAACCAGAGTCGCATGTTTCGCATTGGGTTGAAGACCCATCCACACACTTTGCACAGTGTAAGACATTGCATTGGACGGGTGTGGGGGTGTTTGGTTGGCAAATATCACCCTTCAAGGTGTAGCCTGACTTACAAGTTTGACACTTTGTGGGGTCACCCGAAGCGCAGGTTTGGCATCCAGCCACCTGACATCCATGCGTCGCTGGAGTGTTGGGGAGGATTTGGCACTGGTCGCCTGAGTAGTTGAGAGGACAAATGCAGAGACCTGTTGAGGTGTCACAGTAGCCATTAATGCAAGCGGGGGAACATGTCTTTGACACGGCCGTCACACCTCTCCACTGGGGCGGGATGAACTGCCACTCGTAGATGCCAACGTCTTTGATGTTTAAGAAGGACGCCGTCAAATTCAGCATCTCCTCAAACTTATCCCAATCCCAAGATCCAAAGCCGTCAAAGGTTCCACAGAAAGACACCCCTGGGGTGTTAGCCCACAGGTCCACGTCCTTTTGGATGCACGTGTTGTAGCCGTCAATCGCATGAGACCTCTCAATGGAGAAGAGGGGACAGATGCCCACATTTTCTGGTTTGCAAAAGTTTTGTGCACCTTGAGTCTTCAGGTAGGGTTGCCAAGCGGCCAACATTCCATTTGGATCATTCCTGTAGGTCTGGTAGATTTTCTGTCTGCAGTTGCGGCAGTTTTCACAGTCGGCAGGTGAGTTATTGGAGTCGACGCAGGTTTGGTAGTCGGTGTAGGAGGCCCCCTTACACATGTCACAGGGGGACGAGAAGGCACTTGGTGACTTACACGATTGGGTGTCTCCTAGTATTTGCGAACAAGTTTCATAACAGTCGCGCTGGCACACATTATTCACAAGAGTCCATCCCTGCACACAAGCGGAACATGTGCCATCAGGGCACGATGTACAATAGCCAGACGTTTTACAGTCCAAGTTGCCGGTATTTGTGGCGCCTGCTCGTTGACCTAAGGTAAGCGAAAGGTCAGCAGAAGTTGAATCGCACATTGACGCAGCGAGGGGTGGGGGAACGTAGTCCTTATACAGTGGACAAATCTTAAGCTCATTGATCCAGTAGAGTTCAGGGTAGGCGGCGTTGGAGCCAAGGGCAGAGGGAGTGAGGGATCCCTGCTTCGCCACACCAATCTCATTGATCCAGGACTTTGACGAGTCTGAAGGCAGGGGTGCATAATGGAGAGCGGCCTGCCAAGCTTGGGCCATCCCGTACTTATCGGCACCATAGACACCCAAGTCTTCACCGTCAAAGGCAATTGCCGTGATGCGTCGCTTTGTCGTTCCATCCGCGACGGCCATTTGGTTCACGTCGTTGATCCATGCCATGAGCTGCTCAAGGTTGTTGGGGGTTCCGTCCTCAAACCCGATGCAACAGGGTTTGGATGCGTCTTCGCACACGTACTTTACAACTCCACAAGCATTGGCCTTTCCGTCCTCTGTGCCCCCAAAGCATTCCTTCCCATCCCCCGAGCAGTAGTGGTAGGGTTGGTGAAAGACCCCAAAGTAGGGAGCCTCTTGAGGAATCGTGTTTTTGTAGCCGGGATTGTTGTACTTAATGCCACCCGTCAGCTTTGGCTTATAGGACCAAGCGTCCTTTGGGTCAACATCGGGAAGCACGCCAATCACCACAGAGGGATCCACCCCCTGCCGGTCAAACTCCTTCAGGTAAGAGTTTAACACAAAATTGGGTTGGGCATAGGCAAAGGTTTTTACACAGTTCTTCATGGCCCCTGGGTCGGCAATCACAAGAAAGACGCGGTCAATCAGCTGATCCTTCACAAACTTAATCATTTCAGACACGTAGCGTGCACACAAGTTGGGATCCGATTGGATCGACGCGTTAATCCCCTCGTGCCACAGGGTGAAACGTGCCGTTCGGCCGGCCTTTAAGGGTTTCTTTGCCATCCAAGTCTGGGTGTAGGCCTGTGCGTAGGCAGGCATGGTGAGAAGGGGGGATGCAGGACCAGGCGTTGGCGAGGTCAGGGGTGGAAGGGGTGGCCGGTCGCCATAAGGGCAATTGGCTTCACAAGAGGCCTTCTTTGAGTAGACGGTTCCCTTAAACCCCGTTGGCGGATGGACACATCCCACATTTTCTACACATCCAAACTCCCCACACTCAATGAGGTTGGGTGATGCGTTGCCGCAGTGACACAGGCCGGAAGTTTTACAGTAGGACGACGCCCCACATGCTTTCACACAGGTAACACTCCAAGATGGGTTTGTTGGACCCACACATGCATTTCCTTCCCCACCACCCGGGTTCTTTCCCACACAGTTGGCTTTGATGCATGCCTCCAACGAGTCAAAGGCCCCAGGTGGTTTTTCCGTCATGTTGGCACCCGTTCCCCCTGTGAGGGTGCATCCAATGTTGGGGTCGCAGGTGTACCATCCACAAGTAACTTCATAGCAAGGATGGCATGTGCCCTTTTCCGTGCAGTAGGCCCCTGAGGCCCCTGACCCGCATTCCTTTACACACTTTGGGTTTCCTCCACCCACATTAGCGTCAGTGGGTTGAGTCACGTTGCACTCGGCCTTACAACCATTCATTGTCGAGTAGGACTGAAGACCCGATTGGGGTGATATGGTGCCCACACATCCAGTCACTGGCATGCACTGGTAGACTTCATTCGCTTGGCATTTCACAGTCTTTTTCGCGCAGGGAGATGAGAGGTCGTGGGCATGGCAGGAGATAAACCCCTTGTTGTCTTTGCAGTAGGCCCGGGGGTCGTTGCATTCTTTTCTACAGAACGCATTTGCTGGAGACACTGGTGCCCCACCAAGGGTGACATCTAAAGGTCCCAAGTCAAAGGGACTGTAATAGGTTCCATAATCCATTTTTATTTTTAAGCAGATTTAAGTTGGTGAGACATACTAAGTCGAGGGGACAAATTCCCAGTCAAGCTGTTTGCAAATAAACCTCCAAATTTCGTCGTGGGTCTGAAGGTTTTTTGGGCCTTTGAGGAGAGGGAAATATGCCGTCCAGTAGTTCAACCCAATCAATTGCACAAGCTTATGCATGCAATAGTTGTAGGCCACAAAGTTTCGTCGGGTTTTTTCGGCTTCCTCGAAAGGCTCCTGCACGGCACGGAACATAATGTAGAGCTTTGACTTTTGCTCCTCCGAAAACATTTCAAGCGGCTGATTGGTGAGGACCGAGTGGATCTGAGGAATGGCAGGGTAGTACTTATTGAGTTTCAGGTCGTGAACGGCGTCATGCACGTGTTCAATGGTCAACTTATCACAGGGAATGTTGCGCTGGGCTAAGAGAGCCATGATGCGCTGGTAGGTGTCGAGGGTGACGTCAATCTTTTTCTTTGCTTGAGCCTTTCCCATGATTTCCCAAAAGTGACCATGGCGTTCGTAGTTGAACCGGTTGAATTCCATGTTGCGGCCAAAGCCCATCGAGGCGGATGTGACGTCAAGGAAGGGTCGGGTCTTTTGGCACTGGGGACAAATGAGGAGGGGATGGGTTACGGCAATCTCCATGGCAATGTCACAGTTGTCACAAATGTCGTGAGGGTTCATATAGAGTTTTGAGTCTTCATCGTCAAGTTCGACCATCAACTCGTCCATGACCACCTCAGGGTCATCCTCCTTTTCGGCACCAATCGTTGCAATCATGTCTTCTTCAATCTTTGCATCGGTACGTTGTTCTTGAAGAACAAACTTTTTCTTCTTCACTTGGGGAATATGGTCCACAAGGAGGGATGACTTTTTGCGCTTCTTTGTTTCTTCTTCCTCCCGTCGTCTCACAAACTCTCGTGAAAAGGGAGCCACTTTTTCTTCAAATTCTTTCTCATGGTCTCCCCTCTCAAGTCGTTTAATGGCCTTTTTTAACATTTCCATATTGGCTTCGACACCCTTTGCCTTTCGAAAAAACATGGGTTTATCCTTAATCCTTTCATACTCCTCTTCAAAACTGTTTAGGGTAGCCTTCATCCGGGGTAAAGACTCGGACAACGCCTTAATCTCGCCCCTCTTTTTTCGGAGGAGGGAATGAAAATGGGCTCCCACAGATTGTTTTGGCGCCGGGGGAGGAGGCATACTTTTTGCTATAAGCGCAGAAAGATTGAATGGGCAAAATAAATTTATTTTTTTTCAGTTGTTACGAAAATTATAACAAAATCTTCACCGTCTTTTCTGCATCAAGAGAGGTTTGAAAGGCAATGTACGATTCGCCATCACATCCCCTCCAAGCATTCAGGCGTCGAATAATTTTCGACAGGCCATAGGGACATTCAATTCCTTGGAAAGCTTTCACCCTTGACGATTCCATTAAGAATTCAAAAGCAACCCCGAGAGGCTTTTCATCTCCGTTTGAGCCGACAATGATTGACTTTTTCGTCACCGACGTTACATTGTGCTGAAAGGCAATCCAATCAATGATGATGGCAAAGGGGAAATCCCCAATCAGTTCGAGTTTTACCACGGCCAAATCCGCGTCGGGGTCCATCATTCCACAACACTCCCGTCGCCGGCACTGGGACTGGACTCCAAGAACGTTTGCACTGTAGGAGCCTTCACCAACCTGGGTGCCAAAGGCCTTTGCAACAAAGCGGAAGCAAAGACATTCAACGTCGATTCCCCTTTCCGCCATGGTGTCTCTAAGAACTGTGTGGATGGACCTTTGATGTATAGGACGTCGATCCGAAAAGATGTTCTTCAGGTCCTTATAGAGGTGGGCATAGGCCTTCATGGCAATCGGTGGACCGGCCACCCACCAGTCGTGATAACCCACAGCGGCAAAATTCAAGTTCCGTGGGTTTTGCTTCATTAAGATGGTGAGGGCCGTTGGTGTGAGGGCCGCATAGGAAAGCGCAGAAGGCACAATCATGTCGGCCCGATGCGAAATGACGAGGTCATAGACTTCACGCGAGGCTTCCATTAAGGAGAATGCTTGGAAGGTTGAGTAGTAGGTGGACCACCACCGTTGAAGGTTGACCGGGGTTCGTGTTAAGTGAGAACACTCGGGAGCGACTTCATCCTTCAGGTAGGGAGTGTAGGCATCCTCAAAGGACTTTGATAAGGGCTCAAAAATGGTCGCCTTTGCATTTAAGCTTTTTGCCCACTTCTCACACTCTTCCTTAAATTCTTCCTCGTACCACCCGTGAATGTACACGTCCACC
>Ga0180431_10002635_pt1 | contig 23849 bp, 26 predicted proteins | sample SS_ome_11_FD_132459 | JGI IMG/M metagenome (GOLD analysis project Ga0180431, IMG submission 132459) | Hypersaline lake sediment archaeal communities from the Salton Sea, California, USA - SS_1_MS_1 metaG | ecosystem: Environmental > Aquatic > Non-marine Saline and Alkaline > Hypersaline >...
ACTTCATTCGCAAGCTTCTCCCTACCAGAAACTGTCATCCTAGTTCGAGGGATAGCTTGAGTCACTTTACCCTTTGCTCCTACAGTTATAAAAGTTATATCTTTCATTGTCTATTCCTCATCATAGTTGAACATCCCAGTAAGCAAAGCCCAATTCTCAGCTCCTTCTGTGTCTCCTTGAGCTGCCGCTAAAGTGTACCTAGCCATCTTCATGAAATCCTGCAATATAGCTTTAATTTTATTTTGCTGTTTGACCGTGAGATCAATCTCATCCTGGATAGCGCCAACTTGATCACTAAGGTCTTTGCTCTTTTTCTCTTTAATATCTCGACACTTGTCTAGTAAAGTTTTTATTCTACTCTTCTCAGACTCTTCGGAATCTGGATCCTCATCTAATATAGCTTTCTTCTTCACCAAGCAATTTATAACTACATCAATACCAGTACCAACTAAATAACCATAACTATAAACTTCACTGATATTACCAGTTTTGAAATTACTAACATCTATTCCCCACCTGCTTAATGTTTCAACAAAATCCCCCAAGGCTTCGTAATGCTCAAATTCAACTGTAGTCATCCTCTTCACGTTTTCTATCCAGGAAACGTACAGGTCTCTAATTACATTTATATACTCAGCAATTGTGTCAATCGAACCCTTACCCTGGGCTGCACGAGAGAAACCGTTATTGAAAGCTAGTAGCTGTCTAAAAAATAAAAGCGATGGGTCTTCATCCTCAAGTAAATCCACTGTGTTCATCAATCCAGCTAGTTTAGCATAATCACCTGAGATCTCATCCGTCTGAGCTGTCCATCCAGAAGCTAAATCAAACCCCTCATTGTAAACACTAAGCGTCATATAGGTTAACTGTCCAACCCACTGCGGGTATTGTAAAGCAACATCGAAGATGTCACTAGTATCATCCAAATAGGCCGTCATCTGTGCAACCATCCGGTTTACCATGTTAGCGGTCTCTTCAACTCTCTTCTTATAAAACCCCCGAACCCACTGATTTGTCGCCCTCATTGCTTTGTCGACTTTTCCTAATTTAGCGTCGAAGAAACTATCTGCCGCTAGGATCATTTCGGCTGTTCCTCTTATCCCACTAAGAGTTGCTCTAACCTCACCCTGTTTCTTAGCCAGCTTACCATAATTAATCCAGATAGTTCTTTCTTTTTCTTTCCATTCAATCGCACTGTTTAAAGCCTCAAACGACAATGACCCCCAGATGTCCTCAATAGTGTCATCACCACTAGTTTGTATAGCTTCCCAAACACTAGCGTTTTTTTGTATTCTCTCGTCATTTTTAGCTTGGTCGTAAGTCTGAGTTAGCACACCTTTAGCAGCATAAATATTAGACCTAACCGTCTCCATATAAGACTTAGTAATTCCTTTACCTTCTTCTATTTCAACCGAAGCCCTAGCTAAAGGTATAACTATTTCCTCCAGCAAACCTTTAGCGACACTTATTTTGTTCCTCAGCTCTGCATTAACACTTTCGTCTAGTGGAGTTCCAATTAAACCTTTAAGTTCGTTTACGTCTTTGTTTATACTTTCAACTAGTTCAAGCTCATCATCCATCAGGTTACTAAGATTATCCAACGCATACTTAACAATCCCAACAAGAAACAACGGGAATGAACATAAAAGCTGAGTTATATTAACAGCAGCTGTAGTCCAATCGGTGGCTGTAGCTAAATATTCCTTAACCGTGATACCCCCAATATCCCAATTCATTATGGAACTTCCTGATTCAAAGGCTAGCTCAGTAGCTTCCTCGGTGGCCTTGGTGATTACAGTCTGACCTAAATCTGTATTAGCTAGCTCCTTAGCTAAATAAAGAGCAAATCCTTTGGTTTTCCAAATGTCACTGGTAAGGAGAAGTTTGTACCTCTCCCCAAGCTTCTTAATCTCAACGCCAAGTCGGGTGATCTCCTCAGCTAAATGTTTAGGGATCTGCGAGATCAAGCAGTGATCATACTTATTTCCCTCAGGCTTATCTTCCCAGGTTATCATTCTACAGCATTACCTTCCAATCTTTTAGCCTATTGACGAAGTCAGTCTTTCTATTTTCCACTTCAGACCTAGACACGTTAACTCTTCTAGCTATCTGATTATTAGTCAAAACAGGCTTGCCTCCGTAACCAGTTATATGTTCAAATATAACCTGATTGGTTTGGTTGAGCCCAGAATAAAAATAGTCAAGCATCATTTTTTCCTTGGACTCGACATCAAAAGCAACTGGTGATTCTATATAAGAAGACGGTACCTCTCTCCTCATATCTTTTTGGATCTTCTCTATTTCCTTGGGATTCCACGCTAAATAATCAGACAACTCAGCTACAGACGGCTCCCTGCCTAAATCATCCCACAATGTTCCTTCAGCAGCTTGAAACGCCCCTATCTTTGACGACCTGCTCTCAGGTATTCTCGCTACGTTCTGATGCTCGTAAACTAATCGGCTAAGCTTCTGTAGCCGGTTAACTATATGAGTATTCATCTTAGCCTTGCTTGGGTCCCAATCCCTTAAAGCTTCAGTAGCTAAGTTGGTCGCTCTAGCTCTTAGTATATGCACAGGAATAGATGAGCCTGACCATTGCTGAACCGTTCTTTCAATTAATGGGAAAAGAGAAATTAGGAGCTCAGATAAGGCAGTCTGATCACCCTGCTTATATCTCTGCCATAAAGCTTTCTCTCTATCTTCCCTGCTAGTCCACCCAAAATCAGTAGCCATTAGAATAAACTCCCGCTAAATTGTTTACATTCTGAAATATAAGCTTTAACTATATCATTAGCTTCTTCAGAAACTGGGGAAATACCCCCACTCATAGGTATGTATAGAACCTCACCAGCTTTCAAGTTGTGCTCATCACCATCAGCCCGATTATAAGCATCTGCATTCTTTGGGTTCTCCCAAATATTAGTCCACAAGTCAGCAGATCCAAGCTCGCTTTGGCTAATCCTTGATAGGGTATCCCCCATTTGCACCTTATAAGTTTTGGTGTAACCAGCAAATAAAAATTCTTGTGCTTCACAAATATTAACTAACGGTCTTCTAGCATAAGACATGGAAGCAAAAAACGGGCTTTCAGACTCCCTTATGATTTCATTATAGAATGTGATAACTTTGTTTATAGCTGCACCTTGAGTTGTTGCTTCGCCGTCTTTATTTTTAATAGAGTACTGATTCAGATAATAATTATACACATCATCTATGGAATTTATATCATAGTCAACTAATAAACTAGGGGGTGATCCTACCTCAGATGTAGGAATAAAATTAGAGATTATAAAGTTAGAATACTGACTTTTATCATTTAAAGTGTGAGTCGCTTCAGCTAATGTTCCTATACCTGTTGTCCCACTTTTAGTAAATACTAAAGCTGGAAAGCCTACGACCGGAAAAGGGTTTAAGGGGCAGTTAGATAAGGTTATATTATTATTAGCGTACTTATTAGCTTTATAGGCGTAATCAACAACATAGGCTAAATCTGCATCTTTAGTGACAGAAGGAATTCTTAAAACCAACGGGAAAATACCTACTATTTCTTCCTCATCTGTCATAACTTTCTGAACAGCATCTAGTAATGTCTTATTGGCATTAGCACTTAAATAAGAATTTATTTTAGTACCTAGCTCCGTTGGGGCCATATAGACTTTCGTGGCCTCGTTTCGTTTGCTGGTAGATGCCATTGTTTCATAGTTAAAAACATTTTGCCTTAGCATAGCCCTAGTGTATGAAATCTGCTCCTGCCCAGAAATACTACCAATCAGCTGAGGAAAGAAGACATTACACTTAGGTGGGATAATCCCAACTAGATTAGGTATCACTAAAAATTGCTTTAGTATTGGGTAATTATCATCACTATACCCAAAGGGTGGAGGGGCTGTATTGGTTATAAAATGAAGAAACTTAAACCCCAACCCAGAGGAATAAATAGAATGAATAAGATCATTCATTGTCAACTGTACAGGAGAAGACTGTAATTCATGTAAAATTAGCTCACTCGTGACATCATCCTTAAGCTTCTCCTTGACTGCATTGCCAACCTTACCAAACATCCTATTCTTAATTTTCCTAGATACAACATAATTCTCAAAAAACTGGTTAGCCGTATTGCTAATAAAGCTTTTTAATAAAAGCAGAAAGTCACCTTTAGCGGCGTCCATCCTCCCCTTCAGCCATGTTCTATAATCACCAAAACCTTTAGTTATAACTTTTTTATTCTCCATCCTGACAGACTGGACTTGCAGCATTGCTTGACTAAAATCGACAAACTGCTTAAGTGGGGTATCCAACATATTCCTAAAATCCATAGCTTGAAATTGAATGGCGTTCTGTGATCTAGACTTCAAAAATGCTTTCTGAGTTATCTCCCCCTCAAAAATTAAAACTTCCGGCATATTTCCTATTTTTTCTGGGGGAAATCTCTCAATAAAATCATTGTCCCAGTCTATGCCGGAGGTCGTATCATTAACTCTATAAATATCAGATTCCAGGGTGATATGAACAGCTACCCGATAAGGAATAGTGAAAGCAGAATCTGTAGGGTGTAAGGAGAAGCTAGCTACTGAAGGTCTATCTAAACTAGAAGTTATAGTTATATTGCTAGCTGGTACCTCGTAGCCGTTTAAGTATATTCTGTATCTGCTATAATTTAAGTCCATATTATACTGCAGCTTAAGCTATATCACCAGTATCTACTTGTATATCCCTATCTCTAGAAATAGTATCAACAAAATTAGTGCCCCATTTCTGGTCCCAATCCTGCAGCTTCCTTAAGATCTCGGCACTTAACACTAGTGGAGTAGTCTGCCATTGAGTAAAATCTCTAGCCTTAGACATATGGCGATTAGAAACTAACATAACCAACGTGAATGGAACTCTAGTTGACATCATAGCCTGCATTGATACTCCGAATGAGTACAAATATCCAGAAAACTGGAAGTTCTCGAATAGAACTGACACTAGCCGATTCTTAACATCAGATCTCTGCGAGACAGATGAGGCCCGATAAGCATCATAGAATTTAATGAAGTCAGTAAGCCAATCATTATTATAATCATTAAGTAGAGATCCTCTCATCTCTAGCATAGTTGGCTGTGATCCTCTAAAGCTGACAATATACTCATCTAGGGTCTCAGTTATCTGTGCTTTCTCAGAAGATGAGAATGAAACTGACTCAAGAATAAACTTACTGAAAAACTTATCTATGTAAGAGTCACTGCCCGTCTCTAAAGAAATATGGAGCCTCGCCCTGCCTCCCTTAGGAATAGAAACTAGCTCGGTTAAGTACAACGGAGATTCATCTTCTGCTTCTAGATCTCTAGTGTATTCAGGTCGTTTCTCCGTGCTAACTTCCCATTTATTAATAGTAACTTGCTCTCCTTCTACTATGTCGATCTGGGTTTGTGGAGGTGGCACCTCAGAAGCCTGGACAATTGGTGCTGGATCAGTATAAGGAAGTACAGGAGAAGATGTGCTCATTACATTATTTGCTTTTTTTACAGAGGTCTGTATTACTACTTCTCCTACTTGAGGAATCCTGCTATTTCTTCCTTCTGGGTATCCAGCCATATTCAGCCTTACATTATCATCGCTCATCTTTATTACCCCCTCAAAGCATTCAACGAAGTTTCATCTAACTTAACATTTAATGTTTTTTTTGCAATTGCTCTAGCAATATCGTCACCCAGATCTAATTCCATTTTTTCAACATTTATAGTCGTATGTGGTGCTTTGCCCTCAATCTTTTCTTCTAAAGCTGGTAGAACTTCCCCTGTCCATGATCCTCTAATCGCTTCTGCACGCATTCCTGGTTTAGCTTTGATTGCCGCCCTAATAAGAGTTACTTCAACTGGAGACGCCTTCTCTAAAGCTTTTCTGTATTGCTCTTCAGTAAACTCTTGACCACCTAAGGTTCCCTGTATAATAGCGTAAACACCAGAATCCATGTCTTCTCGTCCAAAAGCCCACCTCCTAAAAGATTCTTGGGACACCAATTTCTCTTCTGCAGCAACTGCCCCAACATACTGATTGAGTGTATTATTAGTTTCATCACCTAAGTATTGTCCATAGTCACTAGCAAAATTAAACCCCTTCTCACCAAGGTTTTTATCAAATTTATTTGGAAATAAGTCCCTAGCTTTACCTAGATACTTCCATGCCTCTTGCTGCAACTCTTTCTTTCTAACCGGGTCAGCTTCACTATTTGCTTTTCTAGTTAATGCACCACCAATAGCTATGTAAGAATAATACTCTTTAGCTTCTTCACTGGAAGCTGCCTGCATCCCAGGTAACATGTTCACTCCAATCTTATACAATTGCTTTTCTAATCCCTCTTTTTTCTTCCTAGCCGCAGTTATATCTTTAGCAGCTATCCCCCCACTCGAACTCTTGTCTGTAAGCCCTAGTATCTTTTCCAATCCTAAAGCAGTTTCTCTAGCTTCTCGTCCTGCACCTGTAGCTGGAGATATATAAGCTTGAACACCTGCTAATTTCTTTTCTGAATGATAGTATCGAATGGCTGCTTCTACCCCAGGGGTCTCTAGTAACTTAGCTGCTGTAGAAATGTCCGGAAAATATTCTGCTTTTACTGAACGCTCCTCCGTTTCCACCTCTAGTAATCTTTGCAGTCTAGTATACTCCCCACCTGAAATAGCTAAATCTGGTCTTCTAAATATACCTGGTATTGACCTAATAGACTCGACCGCATCTCTAAATGAGCTAGTTAGCCCAAGCGGTACATATTTGACCCCTTTTGTAAATTTAGACCACCAACCTTCAGGATCAGTAAAACCCATCCTATAACCTAAGGTACTTCTTCTAGCTACCTCTGCACGAACCTCATTTATAGCGTCCTTACCTTCCTGAGCCACTCTAATACTAGGAGCATAAGTAAACTCTTTATAAAACAACTCAGCTTCCATAGGGCTTCTAAACTGACCTGGGAATAAACCCATAGCAGCGTACTGAAACATCTCTGGTGTTCTACGCAGACCCATCTGGCCAATCATTTGATTCACCATCTGCCCCTGCATCTGAGTTACCTGCATAGGATCCATCTGACTGAACATCTTACCTTGATTCATCATAAAGTAAGCTGCGCGCTCAACACTACCTCCAACAGCTCCAGCTGCACCTAGAACTTGTCCTATCCCAATTGAACCTGCGTTGAACTGACTTAAGGCCCCTGGACCTAGCATCCCTAAACCCGCTGTCATAACTGTAGCTGGCATTGACAACGCAAACTGCTGCTGTCTGATTAGACTAGTCCTAGCTAAATCAGCTGAGGTACCCCCTAGCTGAGACATCAAATACGGACTAATAATCCCAAGCTCACTCATCTGGGAAATAGCTGGAAGAGCTTGAGTCATAGCTAAAGCACCGTATTGAGTAGCTATACCCGTGCCACGGAACATTTCGGCACCCATTCTAGTCATGCCAAGCATCTGTCTTCCAGGCATATTGGCCCAACGTCCAGCCCTGGATACATCTTTAATAAATCTAGATGTCTCTGGGGTACCAAAAGCAAAACCCATCTGGCCGATGTCTCTAGCATAACCCATCACTTCTTCCAAAGAAGCGTTGGACTCCTCAGCTATGTCACTAAGAGTACTGAGAGTAGCCATGATTTTATTCTTTACATCTTCAACGTCCCTAGCTCCAGTAAATTGCCCTGTAGTGGCCGCAAACTCAGCGATTCCAAACATTGTGGGTGTTTTTATTCTAGACTTCTCAGCTACATCCTGCATCCAGTTAGCAAATCGTTTGGTTTGAGTTCTAGTAAACCCTACCCCCAAGTTAGATGTTGAATAGGTTTGACTTATAGCCTGAAGACCTATATTTCTAGCTGCAGCGTCTGCCTGAATATCTTCAATGAATATATCAGCTGTTTTTCCGATAGCATAAGAAGCTGCTAAAGGAACACCAAGACCTAAAGCTAATCCGGCCGCACCGCCTAGGCCCCCTGCTAGCAAGCTGCCTAATCCAAAACTTCCTCCAGCTAAATCGTAAGCCCTCCCAGCTACAGTAGCTGCACCGCTAAGACCTAATTTACCAAAAATGCTAGGCGCAAACTTTGTTAAAGATGACAGTCCTTTAGTCCACAGCAAGGCTTGAGCCCCAAACATACCTCCACCAATAGCCCCAGCTGTTAATGTTCGCTCTAATACTTGAGTTCTATATTCTTCTCTGTATATTCTAGGATCTACGTTTTCTGGTGTGTAAAGAGCAGGAGGAAGCATACTAAAAGCATTTCTTATAGTACTCTCCCTCTGGCCCTGAGTTGGGTCCATCACCCTGACAAACGAAGGGCGGGCATACTCCATCGGTCTAAGCTGACCACCAACCTGAGCAAATTGTTCAGATATAGTCGGAGAAGCAAAAAACGCCTGCTTAGCAGACATTTCTATAGCATTTCGGATAGCTTGAGTCTTATGAAATAAATCCGAAACGTCTATATTTACACCAAAATCAAAACTATTATCTCCCAAATTTTTTCTTCAACCCCTTTACTTGTTTGCCTATAGCTTGCACCTTAATAGGCCCACTATAATTCTCCATCATTTTGCGATGTAATGCAAGGCTTTCTTCACGATCAGCCTTAACTTGAGGGAATATTAAACTATGCAACTCAGACATAGTCTGTTTAAGACCGTCGAAATTTGGCTGTGAAGTTGAAGCTCCAACTATAGCTTCAATAAGAGAACGGTGCTTTAAGAAATCTATTTTCTGAAGTCTCCGCCAAGCTTTGAGAACAACTAATTCTTCTAATGATTCCTGCTCGTACTCTACGTTCTGGAAATACTTCAGGTTGATTCTTTCCCAAGCAAGGGGAGACTCAATTATTTTTTTTCAATTTCCTCCGACAGCTTATCCAGCTCCTTTGGGAATAGGTTCTGAACCTCACGATAAAACTTAGCATGTTTGTTCATAATCTCTTCCAAGATTGGAGACGGAAGCTTCTTCAATTTCTCTCTTCGCTCTGCTAATGTACCTTCGAACTTAGACCCCTTCATTTCCGCGATAGCCTGGGCAGCTGAATTCATCCCGACTAGCCCTACAGCATAAGAAGCTGTACCAGTCTCAATCGCAGGGTCGTTCCTGACTTCTAATGACTCATCAGCAGTTAAAGTTCTAAACTTTACCTTGAATCCAGGATAAATTTCATACTCCTTGTAAAGTCTGCCTTTAATAAACAAAGACTCAATATTAAACTCCGAGTTAGCCTCTTCCTGCTGCTCTTTCTGTTCCGGTTCTTCCGACATTATTCCTTATTCTCCTTTCTTAAAGCTATAAACTCCAGCATACACATTGCTGGAAGAAAAAATAAATGCACATTAAATGTTCATTGCTATACCAAACCACCATTGATAATGTGAATTCACTCTTAGTTATATAATGGTATATAACGGGATGCAACGCAAGCATTAAGACAAATCTAAGCATTACCTAGATATCTTAACGCCCCTAAAGAAATCTTTCAATTGGTTGTAAGCCTTCTCCACCATCTCCATAGAGCCAGGATACCATGAAAACCCATCTATTTCAGCATGGATCATTTTGAGGTTATCCATCACCTTGATTGGGAGAATCTTAACTTTAAAGTTTTTAGGAACACACGCACCAACAGTATCACCAAACTTTAAGATAAGCTTTCTCATGCTGTCAGGGGTAAGTTTAGGAGGGTAAATTAATCTGATTATATACTTATCATCTTGCTTCAAATGTTCAAGGGTAAAGCGGCCGACTGTATCACTATGTATTACTATTGGAGAGACCGTCACTGGGTCTTTGGGTATATCAGCCATGCTTCCTTCCTTCCGTTATTACCTATAAAAACTTAGCTGTTAAGCTTCTGCTTCTGCTTGTGATTTAACTGTAATTGGTTTCATTTCTGTAAACTGAAGGTTAGCCCCTTCAGCTAAAATATCGGTACCAGCATTGATAGTCAACTGTGTGCCTCCGATAAAAGCATTCTCTAAGTAAACACCACCAACATTCACGTTATTCTTTGTTCTAAAAAACAAAGCTAATCCAAACGGATATCTAAACATATCAGAGTCGAGATTAAGCCAAAAGTGATCTTTCCCTGGATCATTTTTGACGGTAACCGCAGTTGCACTAAAGCCTGACAGTTCATCATCTGACTCATCTGTAAGTGACACCTTATAAATAGCGTAAAGAACTCGAAGAAGTGTTTTTGAATCATAAATTATACGTGCAATTGTTGCTGATCCGATGAGTCTCCCCGGTATGATAATTGACTTGGCTGACCCAATCTCAAAGATCCTCTGGAGCTGATTCCCCAAAGTAAGCCCAAAGTTTTCTACTAACCCAATCGGATAAACATCGAAAGTCGTATCTTGGGTTGCTTCACACGTAGGTGCACCTGCCGCAATCAAAGTAGACTCGGCACTTACAATTTCATCTGGTTCAAAAGCGTCCCACTCAACATTCTTTTCTTTAAAATCCCAATCTGATATAGTTGCCATTCCTTAACTCCTTAGCTTACATACAAGTTAATAACTGCGACATTAAATGGGTATCCAATCCCAACTTCTATCACGGCAGTTACAGTATCGCTTGCCGCACTGATGCTTGTCAAGCGTCCAAACCGAATTATCCCGCCAGCTCGCGGCGCTCTTTGCCTTCGTAGATAAGTAAACGCCCCATCAAAAGCTAACTTTAGAACATTCAATAGCTCATCAGTCACGTTATACTTACCAAGATAGTTCTTCACTACTGATCTCAAGAACTTCGCAACGAAGTCGGTATTCTTAACCCGAGAAAGCTCTCTAGTATCTAAACTAGTAACATCAGTTGTCAGCTGATGCCTGATAATCAAAGCTGCTCCATCAGTTTCCTGGACTAGGATCAAGTTTCCGCCTCCAGCAATGTAATCTAGGTTAGTCTCAGTGAAATAGTCGTTGGAATAAGTCCTTCCAGTAAATCCAGAGATCGAAGTGTTAGACAGTGGAACCTGAGGAGATATACCAGAAACCGTACCAGCAATAGCAGCTGCTCCGTACATAGAAGTCAGAGAATTCGTACCGTCACTAAGAACCGGTGGGAACACGCATACAACTCTCTTAGTTCCAAAAGCTGTAGCATAAGCAGCAGCAGCATCTCTCTTCTCTGTCTTAGTGGTAGACCGCTCAACTTTGTAGTTAACTGAAGAAACAGTTGCCCCAATATCCTGGGTGATCACCAAATTAGTACCATCCTTAGAAGTAATCAGGTATCTTCCAACAACTCTAGCTGGAGCCGAAACATTCACATACTGTCCAACTTGAGGAGAAGAATCAGTACAAGTTACTGTAGCCGTACCATCTCCATTGTCAACTATATTACCAGTCTGGCTCACTAGCACGTCTGTATACCAGTCAATCCCCTGTGCTCCTAAGCAGATTATTCTTTCTTTCTTATTAGCAGGCAAGCTCATATTAACTGCATGTGTCTTATAAGCCTGCTTAATTGTTTCACCAGTTGTAAGAGGAACGATGGCATAAGGCTCGTGCAGCTCTAACTCATCCCTAGCTTCAGAGTGTCCAGTTGCATCATCAGTAGAAACCCCAAATGCGTAGACAGAGGTAACCGCATTATCTAAAGCAACACCAACAGCGTAGCCAAGGGGATTAAGAACGTCCCTTCCTCCAATATAGTCAGTGATATCGTCCTCGGAAGTAATCTCCCTGTAAACGTTCTTGTTTGCATAAAATGCCCTGTAAGTCAGGTAAATGTTTCCTTCCGGAAGAATCCCGCCGACTCTAGCGGGAACAATCACACTAGCCGTCGAGATCGTTGGAACGCAGATGTCAATGTCAAAAATAACATCGTCATAGCTATTAATGTCAGTAGTTGTCTCCGTAGAAACTAGTGTGTACTGATAGCTTCCGCCGCCAACGTCAGACATTGAAGACGTATCTACAGTCATCGTCTCAGGTGAAATCGAAGGAATAACCGGAGACGAGAAAGTAACTTGGTCACCACTTCTAATATCCAAATCTGAAGCCGTGTGTGTAAAAACCAACTTCCAGTTACTGCCCTGCTGTGACAATGCCCCTCCGGATTTAGATGCTAGTAACTCGTAAGGAAGGCTATATTCATTATTATCCGAATCACTGAGAGTAACTGTCACTGAAGAAGTATCGACAGCCGTTCCAGCTTCCTGACTCGGGTAAGTGTAAGTTGTCTGACTTAAATCCCAAGCCCCAGCTAAAACCCCTCTCTCGACCTGATAACAAGGCCCCACTATACAAGCCGGAAGCTCAGGAGCGGAAAGCGTAGAGGAAACAGCTGTATAATACACATAAAGCTCAGTATGCGGTTTCTGTAACCTTGCCATTAGTAACTCCTTTTAATTCAAAAAAATTATAATCCACGCACTCTCATATAATCAAGTATATAATATGGCACTATAAGAGTCAATCCCCATTTTCAAGCGGATCAATAATTGTAAATAAATTAGACTCTATAGTGAAATCAGTAAACGGTTCAGCGCTTTCTGGAGAAATCTTCCAGCTAACCGGGTAAATATATCTAAGCGTAACTGGAACCATTACTGTTTCTATCTCTGAAGACATTTCTATTGGTGTTTCTTCTCCTAGTTCAGCTACTTCCAGCATATACAATCCACCTTTAGCCAAATCAGCTTTGAACATTACTAGTGAATGAAAAACAATAGAAGCTATCTGCTCAGCCTCCAAACCCTCAGAAGAGATGCATTGAGCCACGCAACTCCCATAAACAAAGTCCATCTGAGACTTCTCGTTCAATTTCCTAGACAACCCTTTAAGCCTTCCTATCATTTTTCTTGACCATCTATGAGGAAGTCTTCGAATAGCTATAGCTGGAAATAACTCGGGTTCCTGTAAACGCAGAGAATAGACATCCATAATCCTAATTTTAGTAAGTCTAATATCATCGCTGTAAGGCAACTCAGGATGCTCTTTAAACAACTCTCTGAGGAATTGGATCAAAGTATCTAGAGGAATATCCTGTTGTCTGCCTGTAAATAGTTGTTCTCTTCCCATGTCTATTAATTTAATTATAGATTATACTAAAAATCAATACAATGGAAAGATGGTATAAGCTAATAGTACTATCTTTTGACTAACAACTGGAGGGTAAATTATGAATGCAAACAAGAAGTCATTGATACTGTGGCTAAGCGGAGCATCTATTGTCTTTATTTTAATTGCTATGAGCAAAGGAGAAATTACACCAATATCACCGGAGCCAGCAGAACCACCCAACAAATATATAGAGTTTGCTCGCTTACACAACCCGACTCTAGGAGAAGATGAAGAAAACATCATTGCAGAAGAAGTGGAAAAATGTGCTTCTGTTTCTGGTATCGATGAGGAGATCATCTGGTCCATCATCCGATGGGAGAGTGGTTTTGATCCTTTAGCTATCAGCTCAGTTGGAGCTAAAGGATTAATGCAAACTCATTCCAAGATCTGGCCTAATACCTCATTTGACATCACCTGCAACATTAGACAGGGGTGTTCAATCCTCATACACTACTACCTCCTTTTAGACCATGATCTAACGGCAGCACTTAAAAAATATAGTGGAGGGGCGGAAGGCTACGCCGAGAAAGTACTAAAACTAGCAAAAAACATAAGGAGAGAGTATGGAGAAAAAGAAGCTAGGTGAAAGCATAATATGGGAATTTGACATCGGTGGGCTGTGGCCCTTCCTAGAGTTTGAATTACAAACCAATAAATACTTAACTAAGGAGATTCAACCAGACGATGACCTAGACTGCATTTGGTGTTCACACGCCAAAGAGAAGGAAGTTAACGGTAATAAAGCATCTGCTTTGTTTGACCGGGTACTGGTAATCTTCCATAAAGAGGGAAGTGTTGGAGTCTGTGCCGACTGCGTAGACAGGGCAATCAAACTAGTCAAAACAAAAGAGGAGAAAAATGATGCAAAGAGAAATGACACGCCAACAAGTGTGTAAGGAGTTTGGGGTTTGTGAGTCTACAATTGCTAGGATGATTAAACGCGGGGAGATTCCCGCAAGAAAGCAAAAAGTAAGTGGTAATATATCCCAATATTTAATACCCGCAAAGGAAGTAAACAAACTTAAAAACCAAATTAAGGGCAAAATTACAACAACGGAGATCCTACACAAATACGGCGCCTCATACACAACCATCGCCACCTTGTCCAGAAGAAATCTAATAAAACCATTTAAACTATTAAATAACAACTACTACGACCCGGACGAAGTGGACGAAGCAATATCAAAGCTAAAACCGTATAAAAACTATCGTCAAAGAAAAGATTCAAACGTTGAAGCCTCACCTCTAATGACAACTGATAGTAACTCAACTAACCTCAAAATAACCTTTGAGGGACCGATCGAAGAAATCAAGAAAGCCTTTGAGCTAATCCACAAAAATCAGTTCTAACCACAGGAGAAAACATGTATGTTCCTAAGATGCTGTTCCTAACTAGCGGCAAAGGATCGGCTAGGGCGGAGCTTACTTCATTTGAGGAAGCTCTGCGAGACGCTGATATTGCTAAGTACAACCTAGTGCAAGTGTCCAGCATCATCCCTCCTAACTGCCAAATAATAAGCAAGCCAGCTGGGCTTAAGAAGCTTCAAGTTGGACAGATTCTGTTTTGTGTCCTAGCTAAAATAAGCTCCAGCGAACCTGGCAGACTTATGTCAGCATCCGTTGGGATAGCGCAAGCTAAAAACCGGCTATCCCACGGATATATCTCTGAGCATCACTGTTTTGGGAAAACTAAGCAGCAAGCTGGAGAATTCGCTGAAGATCTGGCAGCACAAATGCTTGCCACTACCCTTGGGGTCCCATTCAACTTGGACACTAACTATAACGAGAAAAAGGATAGCTTCAAGATTGCTGGACTGGAAGTTAAAACTATGAACACAACTAAGGCTGATACCGTTAAGAACGGGTGGACAACTATGCTAGCAGCAGCAGTATTTTGTGCTTAAACGGAGGAGATGATATGGATAATCTTAGCCCTTATTTAATACGTGGTACTGGTCAAAGGAAAATCATAATATTTTCTGATCTCCATTTAGCTGACTCACTCTATAACGAAGATGATGGTTTATTCGTGCTAAAAAGGGGAGGAAGGGACGACTTCTGTCCCTTTGCCTTAACTTTATCTATGCTTTACGAAGAAATTGTTGAGCATGGGGACATCGTTATATTTAACGGTGACACTCTAGAACTCAACCAATGCTCATCCGTAGAAATAAAGGGTGCTTACCAATGGCTGCTACAAAAAATAGTGAGGGTCCCAAGCCGAGTAATTTTCATAACTGGCAACCATGACCCAGTACACCCATTGTGGCTAACTTTACAAGCGAGCCTTGGAAACGATTATCATAAAATTACACTGCCACCTAGGCCCTTCGTAATCCTAGAGGATCAAAAGTTAGGATTAACTCACGGAGACATGTTTGATCCTATTATCTCAAAGAATAGGAAGCTAGCTTGGGCTATAGGTAAACTAGGGGGTCTGCTAGAAAAAGTTAGACCTGATGTAGACCTATGGTTTTCTAAGACAATGGATAAGCTAAAGAAGATAGGAAGGCATTCAAACAGTGATAATTACTTACCTCACCTAATAGAATTAGCTAATAAATACCGGCTTAATAAAATGGTCTATGGGCACACTCATCATACCAGAATGAACATTAGTGGAGGAGTAGCCGTAGCTAATCCTGGATGCTGGGTAGACGCAAACCATCTAGGTTATATAGTTGTTGATAATGATGAGATTGCACTAAAGCGTGTAACCATTCATGAAGATCATTTTATAATTACATAAGAGGAGAAAGACCGTGGAAGTACTCGAACCATTCGAAGAAAAGGAGCGTAGAGTTATTAGATCTCAGCTAGCTAGATTTAATGGTCAGCTTCCTACAGATCCAAAAGATCTTTTCTCATTGATGGTAAACATTGCACTAGAATGTGGGGATGAATACCAAAGGAGGCTTACCGAAGAAGAAATAGTTTCTACAGAACATGCCTAACAAAATGCGAAAATATGGTATAAGAATAGTGTAGGAGGAAACACATTCCTTCTACTAGGGGGAGCGGAGATACTTCCGCGTTCACGGCCCTCCCCCGAAGCCTGGCGAACGCGGCGTTATAAGGCGAGGGAAACTTCCCGGTGAAGGACCTCGCTACGTTTGAGACGAAACCGGGCGTGAAAAAGTGGTCCACGCTCCCCAGAGCGGATGGCCACTACGTGTGGATAGAATCTGGGGGGAAAAGAGGAGGGAAAACCCCATCCTCTTTTTTTTGGTATAAGTAAACTATACGAGAATAGATTGGCTGCTCTCATAAACAAAGGAGGGAAGATGTTAACGATCATCCACCACAATGATCCGGACGGCTGGGCGTCGGCTGCAGTCGTCCTATACTACCACAAGGTTAATAAATTCCTTGTGGAGTTAAATTTAGTTGAAATGGACTATAAGGGAGAAATCCCTTACGAGTCCATTGCCAAAGATAGTGATGTAGTCATAGTAGACTACTCACTGTCAGTCGAGGAGATGGATAAGCTCCAGGAAAGAACGAGGAAGATCATGTGGGTGGACCATCACCCACGATCCCTGGAGCTGGTCGGGAAATACAAATATCCAATTCCGACCACTAGTCTATCGACAGAGAAAGCGGCGTGTGAACTGACGTGGGAGCTCCTATTCCCTGGGAGTAAAACTCCCAGAGCAATAACGCTCATTAGTGATCGAGACGCCTGGCTGTGGAGACATGGAACAGAAACGGAGCTGTTCCATGCAGGATTGATGTCGGTAGACATTAATCCTATGTCCCCAATTTGGGACCGTCTTCTGGATGATTCCAACGGAGATGTATATGATATACAGCTCCGGGGGACGATCGTGCTCGATTTCCAGAAGATGCTTTGCGAAAAGGCCCGGCAGGAAGCCGGGTACGAGGCAACCCTCGAAGGTCTTAACTGCTTCGTCATCAACGCGGTAACGATGATGGGGTCGGAAACCTTCGGGGAATTGGTCAAGAAATACCCGATCTGTGCCTTGATCGTATGGGAAGGCACAGAGTGGAAAGTGACGTTATACTCCGCTACTGGAGTTAACGTCCGGGTATTCGCAGAGAAGTTCGGTGGTGGTGGTCACATCAGCGCCGCCGGATTTCGCTGCAAGGAACTCCCGTTCAAGGTTTAAAAATCAAAAGGGGCTTACCAGCCCCTTTTTTTAGTATCTGGTATAAGATATATATGAACCAAACTTAAATAAGGAGGGGGCGATGGAAAGATTATTTAAACTGTTTAATAATGCTGGAAAGGAGCTCTTCCTAGTAGGAGGAGCTGTACGAGATCATATCCTTCGAGGAATCCCATTGAAGGATATTGAAGACTGGGATTTCGGAACCGATGCTCTCCCCGAGGAGAGTATCGAGATCCTAGAGAAGGACGGTCGGAAAGTGTGGACCCTAGGAATCGCCTTCGGAACGATAGAAGGTGAGAATTTCCAAATTACCACCTTTCGGAAGGAAATCTACAGAAGTTTGAGTAGATTTCCTGAGGTCGAGTTTGGGCAAGATCTTCAAACCGACCTAGAAAGGAGGGACTTTACCATCAATGCAATGGCATTGTCCCCCAAAGGGTTGATTGACCCCTTCGATGGGGTCACAGACTGGGGAAAAGGAATCCTCCGGACCCCGATGGATCCACACCTGACCTTCAGGGATGACCCCCTGAGGATGCTCAGGTGCTTCCGCTTCGTCGCGAAATTCGGCCTAGAACCGGATAGCTACACGATGGAAGCTATCCGAAGGAAGCGGGGTCTAATCAACTCCATCAGCAGGGAAAGGTGGCTGATGGAGATGGATAAACTTTTACTAGGGAAGCACCTAGTAAAAGCTCTGGAACTGATGAAGGAAAGCGGTCTACTAGAGCAGATGCTACCTGAGCTAGTAGATCTAGAGGGAATCAGCCAGGGTGAATTCCACTCGAAGGACGCCTGGCTGCACTCCCTCAAAGTGGCAGCGGCTATAGAAGCCACCCCAGACCTGCGTTGGGCAGGTCTGCTGCATGACATTGGCAAAGGGAAAACGAAGTCAGTGTCAAAGGGCGGCGTCCACTTCTATAGGCATGAAGAAGTTGGGGCCGAGATGTGGCTAGAGATAGCCAACAGATTCAAAATGAGCAGTGAGAGAACTGCTCATATAGAGAAACTGATTAGGCTCCATATGCGGCCAAACGTATATGAGACTAGCGAGTGGAGTGACTCAGCTGTTAGAAGGCTGAGAAGGGAACTGGGGGATGAGATGTATGATGTACTGGCTCTGTCCCGAGCAGACATCACCTCCCAGAACCCAGAAAGGGTAGTTGCAGCTATCTCTAAAATAAATGAATTAAGAGATAGACTGGAAACAGTCCCTGAGTTCCTAGCGAAATCCACTGTGCTGCCTAAAGGCACAGGGGAACTGGTCATGAGAGAGTTGAATCTCTCTCCTGGCCCCAAGGTAGGTGAAGTGAAAAAAAGGGTGGAGGAAGAGGTAGTGGATGGCAGACTAGAGCCTACCCTAGAAGCCATCGAAAGCTGGTTAAAAAAGAGGGAGCTTTAAGTTCCCTCTTTTTTTTGGTATAAGAATAGTGTAGGAAGAGGTAGGCTCTTCCTACGAGGTAAAAAGGAGGGTAAAAAAATGAAACTAGTTAGCAGTTTCAGTCTACAAATGCTGGAGCCGCGTACGGCGAGTAGCGTCTTAGTCCTCCCCATCGGGGAGGACTTCGTAGGAAGTCTCCTCCGCCACTGGGCGGAGGATACGCACCCCTGTGAGGGGTGCGAAAATTCGGGCGCGATAGACTGCGGGGAGAGCTGGTGCCCATATTATTATATGGGCATCTGGAGCCTGGTGCCCAGTATTGGGCACCAGGGGATGGCGGACCTGCTGACAAGCAGGTTCGCCCTCTCCCGCCGCATAGAAATGCGGCGGGAAAATGTTTGGGTATATCCCCCCTGTCCACACAGGGGGGATAGAGGTATGTGTGAACCCTGCTGGGGGGAGGAATCCCCCTGTGCGAGGGCAGAGTTGGGCGTCGTAGTCGCCCAACTCCGGGGAGGTCGTCTCCCCGAGGGGAAGATCCTCTCGGCGGAGGCGGCAAAAGATTACCCGGTAGAATTCTACCGGGTAAATCTGGGGAAACTCCCCGAGGGGTTTCCCAAGGGGTGGCGCTAAGCCACCCCTTTTTTTTTTGTATAAGAATAGTGTAGGAGGAGATAGGCTCTTCCTAGAGGTAAAAAAAAGAAGGAGGAGGGATGTTAACGATTAAAATATACCTCCCCTCGGGGAGGGAATTGATTGCCTCCTGGGATATAGTTGAGCTCCCGGGGGGGGAATTTCTCCACGTTCGGAGAGGGGGCCGTTGGGTCCCTCTCCGAACGTGGAGCTTGATCAGCTCCTCGGTGAGGGGCTGATCATCCGTGGAAAAAAATACACCCTGGTCGTATGACCAGGGTGTATTTTTTTTTATTTAAGCGGACCAATAACTTTCTATTACTTCGACACACAATTCATTCAGTTTCTTGGTATCGGGGGTTTTTGGTAATGGTGATTTTCCTGATTCGTAAATATTATCTAGTTCCTTATCTTGCTCCTCTGCCCAAGCTACTAGCTCGTCATAGCTTCTTTTGCCATGCTTGATGTCTAGCAGCTCTTCTCTATCATCTGTTCTAACTACATTCACTTCTCCTGTAGTTATTATTTCTTTAGCCATCTTCATAAGCCTAACTAAGTGCATAGCATTCTTGGTATCGTAACCTACCAGCTTCTCTGTTTCAGCTCTAGCTGGGTTTCTGTTCTTTATCCACTTAGTGTACTGATCCCATTCAACTATAGCACTGTGGTACCTAGCTTCTTTCTTTGCTTCCTCAACCACTATTTCTGATAAGTATCTAGAGGGTATCGATAGAACTGCTTTTCTTAGCTCCGTAGGTATGAGTGGTCTTTCTGTCAAACCATAGTCTTCTCGCTTTGGCTTAGCTCCAGGAGGTGCTAACAACCAATCTCTATGCCTGGACATTCTCTTTAGCTGAGCCATCGCATAACCACTATATGTAAACTTAATCTTAGTGGATAAGAACAGGTTTTTGTGAGCATGTACTTCTTCCCAGTGCTTAGTTGCACAGAGCCACTTGTCCTCAGGAGCAAATAGTAGATCCAGCATGTTAGGGTTAGCGTCAGCAAATAATTTAAACGCTTTAGTAATATTATACAAAACCCTATCACCAGGACCTTGTAATTGCTCAAAGGGAAAGAAGGGACCAATGATCACACTTTTCCCTGGGATGATAACCCCAGCATAATCCTCATCTGAATCTTCCTCGTTGAGGTTATATAAATGTGAACCTACAATAGTTTCAAAGATCTTACCCTTCTCAAGCTGCTCTCTCTGCATTGTCTCTGATCCTCACTCTCCTTAAGTACTCTCCGGTAACTTCATCAATATCACTAAGGTCTTTAGCACTCCTAGATACTTGCTTGGCTAAGTCTGATACTCTGCCTCTAATATTGACGTCGTTGGATATGTCCTTACCACTGACTGAGCTTAACGACGAACGAAGAACATCAAGAGACTCTGAAACTTTACCGTCTCCTACAAAGTTAAGCTTATCAAATCTATCAATTACATTTTTAACTGAAGTCAGGGTCTGCTCCTTGATTATCTCTCCTCCTTCTATTTTCTTGAGGAGCTTATCGCAAGTAGTAGAAACCTCTGACCTCAAGTCTTTAACCGCGCCGGACACGAAAGAATTAAACTCATCGTTCAGCCTTCTCTTGAAGTTCTCGTACTCCGCAGTCAGCTCAGCAGTACAAGCTTCAGTTGCTTCTCCTATCTCAAAGACATTCCATTTAAAATAATACTTTGTTCTCAGCAAAGAGAGAGACGGATAAAAGGGTTCCAGTGATTCCCTGATGTCGTGATAACGGACAAGCATAGCATCGCGAATGTCGTCATAGTTATCCAGCATCTCCTCAACCAGCTGGTCAAACTCCTTCTTGGATTCATTCAAATCTTGAATCACATTTTCCAGCATCTTTAGCGGCACGAAACGACAAGTCGTGCCAACAAAGAACGGGAACGAGTAAGCTTCCAGTCTTTTTCTTGATCTTTGCTCTATCTTATTAAACTTAGCCCTTTCTTCTTTAGGAATTAAAAGCTTCACTCCCAGGTTGAAAATGTCAGGGACATCCTCTTCCCGAATATTCAAGTCATTAGCACTCAAAGACTTATGAGCTCTCCACCACCCAATGTGAAGATCGACTAAAACGCCATCTTTAAACATAACTTTCCTCCTATCCACACCAAGGGTTACCAGCTAAACAATCGATCGGTTTCTCCTCTGTTCTCCACCCTTGACACTTACCACAAAGGGCACAGATCAAATCGCCTACCTCAGGTGTCCACCAATCACTCTCGATTCTGCCACCTGGTAAAATCCTTAGTTCTATTTTCTTGTTTTTTTCTTGACCATGACTAATCATAGTTTTCTACATTAACATCAGTCTCAATCTCTCTGTCCGTGTAAAATTCTTCCGTGTGTTTCTCACTAATCTTTTGGCCTAAAGCTTCCTCTACGAATTTAGATGCTTCTAAACAACTCTTACCGCTGAAGCCCTTAGTCTCCACCTGAACTGTACCATCAGCTTTAACATCAACTATTATCCTAGACATAAAAATATCCGCCTTTTTAGTTAAATCTCCATCACCAGTCTAATTGTTTCTTCCTTGTCTATGTCATGCTGTTCGTATACAGAATATCCCTTCTTTCTAGCTTCCGCTTTTGCTTCCTCAACTGCGTACATTTGTTTAACTTTGTTGAATCCTGATCCGCACTTTTCACGCAGGACAGCCCCATCCGAGTCATAGAAATCTGTTTCCAGAGAAATGGATCCATCTTTATTAACGATGACTCCTACCGGTGTGCGAGCTTCAGGGACACTAACAAAATAAGAAGCGTTATGGAACCTGGTATATTTTGAATATTTTGTCTCTTTACTTCTCTCCGCCATAGAAAATCCCAGCCTAGAGACTGCTTTCTCTAAGCTGAGCATATTCTTGAATTTAGTATTGATAGTAGTTATATGACTCATCTTAATATCTTCCTTCCTTTATCAATGTCTTCTTGTAAAGCTTTCGAAGCTGGGACAGCAAATTGCAAAGCTTCGTTTCTGAGATGGTTGATAGCTTCTTTATTAGACCTGCAAATAGGAACTACAAATTTCCTAGCCTCAGACAAGCTACAGTTTTTCATTGCAGCTATTCTAGTCAAGCTTCGGATTTCAGCTCCAGTCCAATTGACAATTAGATCAGGTTCCTCTTCATTGATGCCGAAGTGATTGCTCCAGATTTTATAGATGGCTGTTCTTTCCTCTGCATTAGGTACGTCAACAAAGAATATAGCATCCCATCTTTCTGCCCGCAAGAGTGGAAGCGGGAGCTGAGACATATCGTTGATCGTAGCAACAGTATAGACTCTAGACTTATGGTCTTGCAACCACTGGAGGAAAGTCCCAAACACCCTAGAAGTAGTTCCTCCGTCAGTCGAGTTAGATGATCTAGTACCACTAAGTCCCTTCTCCATCTCGTCAATCATCACTATACAAGGAGCCATAGCATCTATAGTTTGGAAAGCTCTCCTAGTCTGGGCTTCGGTCTGACCAACCTTGCTCCCGAATAGCCTGCCAAAATCCATTACAATAGTAGGCATACCCGTCGCATTGCCTAAAGCCTTACAGAAGCAAGTCTTACCAGTGCCAGGAACACCCAGCAGCATTATGCCTCTAGACATAGGCGATTTAATCGTAGACAAAGTGAAATCCTTGAGATTATCCAAGCCTCCCAGCTGGTCGAAGCTTTCTGAGAAAACAGAAAAATCCAGGGTAGAATTCTTTTTCACTAACTGAGCTTTCTGGTCTAGGACAACACTTGGATCTAGTTTAGACTTTTTGGCAACGCTCAAGGATAAAGCATTCTCGATCTCAAATGAGGTCAGCCCTCTTCCACTTTCGATTAGTGTGCTTAATTCGTCGCCAGACGGCTCCTCTAGCTTAGAAGACCTAACTACATAACTGATCCTATCCTTGATAGCTTCATCATTAGGAAGATCAAACTGAATTAGGGTGAATAGTCTCTCCAGCTCCAGTGGAATATCAGAGACTGGAGATACTACGATCAAGCATTTACCAGAAGCTTTCCATCTATTGATGTTATTCTGTATGCCTTGAGAAATCTCAGCTGAGTTTACAAACCTATGAAAATTCTTAGCAAATATAATACTTTGATCTGGAAGATCATTAAGATATGAACTTACAACTATAGGGTCAGTCTCACGTTCTATACCACCACCATCTAAGTTCTTAAATCCAGCTCCAACATCCCAGGAGAAGACTGTATATTTATCTTCGATAGCTATAGCACTAAGTTCTTTTATAGCTCTATCTATCTCTAGAGTCTCAATCCATAAAGCAGGGTATCCAGAATCTAAATAATGTCTTATCATTTCTTCCTCTCTTCCCAGCCTTTACAGCTAGAATTATTTTTAACTCTGATAATTCTATAAAGAAAAGCAAAGCATTTCCCTTCATCGTAGTTGACCGAGCAAGGTAGAAAATGCTTGCAATTCTTACAGATCTTTTTAGGATATGGTATAGTTTCCATGCTTGTCTTTAGTCAACGGACTGCCCGTTAGTATCTCCATAGTTGTAGATAAGAACGAACCTATTGTTATAGAATCATCTATAAATAGATTTGGATACTTTTTCTCTAGCATGCTTTTTTTAGCTTCAATAGTTTTAACT
>Ga0180431_10002637_pt1 | contig 23839 bp, 11 predicted proteins | sample SS_ome_11_FD_132459 | JGI IMG/M metagenome (GOLD analysis project Ga0180431, IMG submission 132459) | Hypersaline lake sediment archaeal communities from the Salton Sea, California, USA - SS_1_MS_1 metaG | ecosystem: Environmental > Aquatic > Non-marine Saline and Alkaline > Hypersaline >...
CAGACAGCGTGTCCTCATCCATGCCTGGGTAGGGTACCATCTCCTTGAGCGCGCCGCGGACGTTCAGTGTGTTGTCCATCACGTCGTAGACAGTGCTCATCCCGCCCTGGCCGCTGACCCGGGCGATGACACGATAGCGACCGTGGATCACCTGTCCTGAAACGAGAGGCATGGCAATTCCTACTTCCGAACTGGCCCCGACGGGACGCTAGTGCTGTGTGAGACTTGCGCGCCCCGGAACCTATGATATAATATCAACCAGTCAGCGGGCGTAGTTCAGTTGGTAGAACACCTCCTTGCCAAGGAGAAGGTCACGGGTTCGAATCCCGTCGCCCGCTCTTTTTTTGTCATCACCAAGGGGCACGTGGAGATGCGTGAATTTCTTCAGCCTCTTGGTTTTTTATTTTGATTCCGCTTTCGTCAAGACGCGGCCTTTGTCCTGTCGATGAAAAGTCGCCGCACCTCCTCATCCTGGCCACCGAACTGATACTTGTAGCGCTCGTCGCCCTGCATGAAATCAAACTTCTCACAGCCCTGCTCGATGGCATGGCGAATGCAGTAGGCGGTCAGAACGATGCCTGCGCCGAACTTGGGAAACGTCTGCCAATCGAGCCCCGAGTTATAGACCAGCACCCGGTTGTTGTAGACAAAGCTCAGGTATGCCGCTGCTTTCTGCCCGTTGATCTTGAGGAACGCCAGTTGCAACCACCGCGCATCAAAGGTCACACGCGCCAGGTCGCGAAAGAAATCGCGCATGCGCGGGGTGAGAAAGGTCGCTTTGTCCGGGCTGCTGGCAGCCATCAGTGCCAAAAAGTCCTCCATCTCGGCTTCCAGGTCGTGCTCCCGGCCGACGATGTACCAATTCAACGCTGCGCGGGCCCCAGCACGGCGCAATCTGCGCCGTATCTCGTGTCGCTGTTTCCCATCCAGCATTTGCAGGTATTCCTCCCACGTCCCTGGCAACGTCACGACCGGACAGACGTCGTCCCTGCCCATCTCGACGGCCCAGCCACGCGCCTCGGCCAGCACGGGCAGCACTGCCAGCGTGGGCGAATCCTGGTGAATGTTGCACAGGTCGAGCACATCCCACCCGGGCGCGCTCGGACCCATCAGATGGTCCAGCATCGCGTCGAAAAACGGTTCCTCCTGTCCTCTGGCGACGATAAAGTCCAGGTAATCGGCGACTTCCACGCAGCCAGTGAGTGCCAGTGCTCGCTGTCCCTGCAGGTCCGTGGACACAAAGAGCGGGGCAATGCCGATCAACCCTCCATCGTCCCGGACAGCCAGAATCAGCAGGTCCCCATCACCCAGGTGACGCCACCACGTGCGCTGGAACTCTAGCGTGAGGAAGAGGGTGTCGGCTGCGGAACGGTGCAACAAGTCGTCCCACTCCTCCGCTAGGATCTCAAAGCCGTCAGGGGTGTGGTAAGAATGTACGAGTAACGTCATCTTTTACTCTCCACAGATATGATAGCACAACCGTGGGGGGCTGGCAAGTAGGTCAGAAGGTAAAAAGCACTGGGAGAGGGACCCCTGTCCCTCTCCCAGCCCAGAAAGTGTGCTTTTGGATACAGCAGAATCTGTGTCAATCAGGGTCTACATAGTAGTAGTCGTACCGACCGATAGCTGGATGGTATTCGTTGGCCGAGGCATAGACTCCAAAGTACGGATCGTTGACGTATCTGGTGTCGCTCGTCGAGCCGAACTCTGAATCGTCAAAGTAGATGGTGATCCCGTCCGGCTTGACCCTGAACTCCCAGGTATGCCAATTATCGGGCTTGTTCGTTACGGTCCGGTATGAGATCAACTCTTTCCCTCGGGCTTTGCCCCGACTATCACTACTCTCGGGCTCGTGATAGTCAATACGCTTGAACCCGGCCTTTAGCGAACCACCGTCCCAGATGGCCTCCAGGCGATAGTAGTGGGTGAGACACCCGGTATCCCGATAAGCCGGACAGGGGTCGCCATCGTTGCCGCCAAAGATGATGCCATAGGCGACCAAGTTGGACGCATCGTGGGTCTTGACCCGCGTCTTGATCGTGTAGGGCGGCGGCGGAGCTTGATCCCACGGACTGGCGATAGAGAAATCCCATCTATCAGCCATGACCAGGTACAGGGTGCCATCGTGCTCTTCCGACCACGTCACCCCCTTTGAGTCGCCCTTCCAGTACGAGGTGCGGCGGACAGGCCAGGCCGGCTTTGCAAACGAGCGGGTAAAGTCATAGTGGAAGGAGAAGGAACGAACGTCGACCGACTTGACGCTGCTCCACTCACCCGGTCCCCAGGCGTTGTGTCCCTGTACGCGGTAGTAGTACGTTCCTCCCTCCTTGTCGGTGAACGCATAAGACGTGCTGCTACCGCTGTACACGTCGACGAAATTCGTCTGCGAATCTTTTGCTTCTTGCAGTGTGTAGGAGGTGGGCGCTGGAACATTCGGATTGGTATCAGTATAGGACCATACGACCGTATAGTCGCCATCTCCATCGGTGTTGCTGATGTCGTTCAAGGTCGGGACGTATGGGATCGGCGGCCAGCGCACGGGCAGAAACGGCAAGTATCTCAGAAAGTACTGATTACTCAGCGTGACGGTGATGATATCCGTGGTTCCGGGAACGCCGTCCGTGTAACTCGCCCGTGCGTGGATCGTGTGTTGGACGTTTTCCTCCTCAGGCAGCGACCAGTCATACGACCATTCCCATCCCCCCCAATCCGTCACCGTCACGACGGCAGTGTGCCAGTCGGCTCCGTCGATACCTACCTCCACCGTTATGTCATCAGCGGCAGCAACTTCCGTGGACTGAGCCGGCACCGGAAGGCTGGCGAGGCCCATCACCCAGGGGATCACGACCGATTCCACGTTGCTGTAGCGGCTGAGCTGCGCGCCGGTTTCCGATGTTGCCTTAACGCGGTAGTAGTAGATCCCATTCTCATTTTTGGCAACGGTATGTTGTGTGCCACCCTCGAAGTAGATGATTTGTGCATCGCTGAACTGAGGATCGGTCGCCTCCTCGACGATGTAGTAGAAGGCTGAAACAACGGGTGTCCACTCGAGCACGTACGCATTTTCAGTCACCCGGTTTATGCTGAGGAATACATCTCCTATCAGGAATGGCGTCTCGGTGCCAGGATCCCAGGCGAAGCCACTGATGCTCAAGGAGCCCTTCTGAGCGATGATCGCGTCCCGGTCCGGTGAGCGGATCTGCGCGGCGGGTGGACCGTCCAAAACGGCCATCTCGACTGCGTCAGTGATCAGTTCGCCAGTGCCGGTGACCTTGAGCGTGCTCCCGATCCGATCCATATCTACGTTTCCTGTCACCTGCAGAGCCGTGGTCTCTGCGATTGGCTGTGCCAGGGCCTGAGAGTGGGCGAACAGGAGTGAGAGGCCTGTCACGAGCAGCAACGCTACGCCCCCTGCCAGCAACACCCGAGCCCAGCATCGTATCCCAGTCTGTTTGTGTGTTTTCACGTCGACTCTCCCTTCGCCAGGTCGCGACGCGCCAGAGGTGATGTACGACCTAGCCATACAAGATATGCTCCAGACCAAAGGATGATGTCTGGAACGGTTCGAACTCGGCCTTTAGTTTGATTCTACTATGGCGACAGGCTTTTGTCAATACTATGCCTATTGTACAAACACCTCTGATAGCAACAGCCGGTTGCCCGAAACGGGCCCGTCACCACCGGTGATGGGCAGCCGTTCGGACGTCTGCGGATCATACAGCCCGGCCTCGATCCAGTATCTCCCAGGAGGCGCATCCGCGGCGACGGAAAAGGTGTGCAGTTGCACGATAACGTCGCCCGGCACCCAGCCGGCCGGCACCCAGCCGGCCAGCGGTACGTCCAGGCCATCGTGTTGGCCCCAGATGCGGCTGTGGTCATCCAGCATGTGGACGAATATCTTTAAAGGATGCTCAGGCCGCTCCAGGATGCGCCAGTAGGTCAACAGGGCCATCTCCTTGCCAGGGGCGGGGGACTGTGTGAGTAGCTCGTACCCCAGGAAGCCAACCTGCCCATCGAACGAGGCCGGCAGGGAGACGGGTGCACGTACATCCGGCGCGTCATCTGGTGCAAACTCAACTTCGGGGCTTTGAAAGACAGGCGAGGCAGCAACCATGTCCAGGTGAACGTTTATCCTGGCATTGTCAGGACAGGGATAGATCCGGAATCCCGGTTCCCCGGCCACGGGTTGAAGGTCTGACAGGAAACGTGCCGCCAGCGACTCTGCCGGAGGGCGGTCGGTGGCGATTGCATAATAGCACCCCCCGGTACGGCGGGACATCAAGACCAGGCTGGTAGCAGGATCGAACCAGCGGAGTCGCAGATCGTTCGTGACCAGGTGATTGTCAAGAAGAGGGGCAGAGATCTGATCAAGCCGGACCCCTCCCAAGGCCAGGTTAGCCGGGGGGGCGCTGGCTGGCACCTCGTAGACCAGGATGGAGTAGCCAATCTGAGCCATGGGTTGCAGAGCGCGGAAGAAGGCAAACGTGTCCGGATCCTCCAGTAGCACTCCCTGCAAGTTCGTGGCGCTGATGGCGTACATACCCGGCAGGGGACGTTCAGGGTGATAGACACGGAGTGAAGGATTCTCAAAGGGCGGCCAGCCGGGCAGATATTGGCGGCGTACACCATAGTGCTCCGGCGGGGCAATGCCGAACCAACTCAGATAGACCTGTTCGACCCCCTGCGCCTCCATCCAGCCCTGCAGACCGGGCAGATCCTGGCCCCAGTCCAGGTTGGAATCCACCAACACTTTGTAGCCGTTGCGCGGGCTGACGAGCCCGTTAAAGAACGCCAGGTAGTGAGGGTAAACGGATAGGGTGCTGAAAACAAGTACGACGGCAAGGACACCAAGGAGGTAACGGGAGATACGGGGAGCGGGAACCAGGAACCGGGTAGCGGAGGGAGCGAGGCGGGCAGCGTGGACGGCCAGGAAAGGAAGAACGGGCAGTATGAACCGGTAGCCGGTGTTCAGATTGCCGGCCACGGCAAAGGCGAAATAGGCCGCCACGGGAAGGACGAACGGCAAGTCGCGCAGTAGACAGCGGTGGCGGACTCCCCGCACGGTCGCCCAGACAATCAGAACGAGGGTAGGCAGCGGGGTCTTGACGGCAAAGGCGACGAAAAAGTAGGGCCACCAACCTCCCTCGTAGATGCGCCCCATCAGAAAGGCGCGGTCAGCACGGGCCAGCCGGTGAACCAGCGAAAGGAACTCGCCCCAATGATCCGGTGCCGGGAGCGAAAGACCAGTGCCATCCACTGGCCCCCAGGCAAAACCGCAAATTGCCCAAATGGTCACCAGGCTGATTCCGGCGAGGGCCAAGAGGATCATGGCTACCCGCGCCAGCCCGTGCCATCGGGAGCCGTCTCCCCTCACCCACTCTGCCACCAGCATCTCCAGGCCAAAGATCGGAAAGAGCAACAATGCGGTGAAGCGCGTGGTCTGCGCCAGACCACAGGCGATCCCGGCCAGCAGCAGGCGAAACCGGCCGGGTCGACGTTGGTATGCCCAGAATGCGTACGCGGCGATAAAGATCCCGGCAGTTGCGCCGATGTCGGTGTTGGCCAGCCGCCCATGGGCGATGAAGTTGGGGTCGAAGGCGATCAGCCCCAGCGCCAGCAATGCACCCTCAGTGCCATACAGAGCCCGTGCCCAGCGGTAGACGAAGGCAGCCAAGACAACGGTCAGGAGCATCATCGGCCAGCGGGCAAGATATATGATTTGATCGGCCCACTCACGGTTATAGTCCCAGAGGAACTGGGCTGAGAACTCGTGAAACTCGGCAGATGTCCAGGAGCCATGATCGGTGGGCACGCTGAGATCGGGGAGGAGCAACAGAGGTGCCGCGCTGATCAGATTGGTCAACAGAGGATGGCGCAGCCGTAATCGCATGTCGCCGGTCCGGAGCACGGCATAGCCTCGGGCGAAATACGTCTGCTCGTCGTAGGTGGCCGATTTGTAGCGCACGCTGCCCATCATCTGGGCATAAAGCGCGAGGAGAAGCAGTACAGCGACCAGGAGATAGATGGCACGGCGCAAAGTGCGGATTCCGGACTGCGAATCGCGAATTGAAGCCATCACCGATCTGTGACCTCCACAGGCGACAGAAGGATGCGGTTCGCGATAGGAACCCCATCCACCCACACGCGCAATCGCTCCATCGTCGCCGGGTTGTAGACGCCGGTTTGGAGCCAGTATTGGCCCGCTGGGAGATTGGAGGGAAGGTCAAGCGATGCCATCTGGAGCATGACGTCACCCTCTCGCCAACCTTGGACCGGTAGATCTAGCCCATCCCACTGCGCTGCCACCTGACCATCGGGCGCGAGCAGGTGGACAAAGATCGCCCGGGGTCCATCGGGTGGAGCGGTTACACGCCAGGCGGTCACGATATCGCAGGTGGCGGATTGCATGTCGCAGATTATCGTACCGGCAGGATAGTTGTGCGACCCGCAACCCAGAAACTGTAGCTGATCGCCCAGGTTGGCGGGAAGGGAGAGGGACGATATCTGCTCGTCGGATGAGGGGATCAGGGCGTCGCTTTGCCAGGCGTGTGAGGTGGCGACCAGGTGTTCGATGTCAGTCATAGCAGCGGCGTGAGCGACAGGCTCGGGTGGGTAGAGCCTGCAACTCTGCCCCGCAATGGTGCTGCACATCCCGGTGTAGGAACCAGGGTTTATGGAAGTGGCCCACTTTGTTGAGGCCCCGTCCGTATCGAGAGTGACGTACCAGCCTGGCTGGAAGGGGACAAAGAGACTGGTGTGGGCGTCGAACCAGCGCAGGTGCACGTCGTTAGTGTCAAAGGCGGCAAAGGTCTCGGGGGCAAGTTGGTCAATCTGGAGACCGGAGAGGGCAACGTCTACCTGCGGTCCGGTGGGTTCAACCCGATAGAGCAGGATCGAGTAGCCAGCATGGGCGAAGGGGGCTTTGTCGCGGAACCAGGCATAGGTGTCCCATTTATCGGGGTCCATGACCACACCCTGCAAAAGAGTGGCGCTGATGGCATAGATTCCAGGCGCTGGATCGTGTGGATAGTACGTGCGGGTGAAAGGGTCACCCTGCTCCGGGGTCGGCTCCCACGTCGGAAGCGGCTCAAAGTCGAGGCCGTAATAGCTCGGATGAGCGGTGCCAAAGTAACCCAGCTTGATCCGGCCCAGGTCGTGGCGCTCGACGACATCTCGCAGCGCCGGCAGATCCTGGCCCCAGTCGATGTTGGAGTCGACCAGGTAGCGCCAGCCGCCGTCTGGGCCGCCGGCTAGCTCGTTGAAATAGGCCAGGTAATGAGGATGAATGCGAAGGGCAATGACCGCGCTCCAGGCCAGCGCGCCGGCCAGCAGGAGGCGCTGGTACCTCTTTGCCAGCGTTGCCAGGCGGCCTGCCAGCACATAGAGGTAGGGAAGTACCGGAATAAAGAAACGATAGCCGATATTGAGTGAAATGACCAACGTAGACAGGAGGTATACGAATGCTGGCAGCAAAAGTGCCATCAGGCGAGCCCTCTCCTTGCTATTTCTCCTTGAAGAGGGGCTGCGCTGGCACAAGCTGAGCAGAGCTGCACCAGGCAGCAGTAGTGCAGGCAGCGGCGACTTGAGCGCGCAGGCGACGAGAAAATAGTACCACCAGCCAGTCGAAGATATTTCGCCACCCAAGAAGACGTATCCCTCGCGTCCAAAGTACTTGCTCTCCCAGATCAAGTCCTCAAAGTAAGCGGCCGCCGGCACCGGCAGGGGCCAGCCGGGAAGCGAGCGAATTTCAAAGCGGTAAGCGGCCCACAGCGTCAGCCCGCCGATGGCAAAGATGGCCAGCAGGCTGGCGAGGTGGCTCAGCAACCAGCGGCTGCTCGTATACCGACCTGAAGAGTCGGTGCCGGGCGTGCGCAGGAAAGGCCACAGGCCGACGGTGGCCACAAAGACGGGAACCAGTAACAGGGCCGAGAACTTGCACCCCTGGGCCAGACCAAAGCCAACCCCAGCCAGCACCAGGTCACGCGCCCGGTCCGTCTCCAGGTAGCGCCACAGGCCGTAGGTGGCAGCGAAATAGAAAAAGCTGACAGCAACATCGTCGGTGGTGAGCTGGCTATGGGCCACGATGGTCGGGTCAAAGACAAAGAGAGCCAGTGCGACGAGTCCCGCCCCCCATCCCCAGAGATGGCGTGCCCAGCGTAACACCAGTGTTGCAAAGAGCATCCCGAGGGCGACAGTCACCAGCCGGCTGAGGAAAAACAAGAGATCCACGTTGTTGCCCTCCCGCCAGATAAGGCGATCGGCGAAGGGGCTCCAACGGTTCTCCTGCCCCGTAGCGTCGTCGGCAGGAATGCTCAGGTCAGTCAACGCCCAGAGGGGAACGGCGTTCAGCGTGTTTGCCAGGATGGGATGGCCGATCTTGAAGCGAAGGTCACCCTGTTCCAGGTAAAGGTAGCCTCGCATGAGGTGCGCTTGCTCATCGACGGTCGGTGACTTGACGACCATGCTGGTTAGCGTCTGGGCGAACAGAGCCCACAGCAGCAACACCGCCAGGAGAATTTGCCAACAAGATCTTTGCTTCATAACTCTGCTTACAAGGCGATCAAGCGGGAGCCAGAATATGCCTGCGTGTTTCGGCATACATCACGCTCATCGGTTGGTCAACTCTACGTGCGCCAGCAACAACCGGTCGGACTCTATGCCCGCCAGCGGCAGCCGATGCATCGTCTCTGGATTGTATAGGCCCACCTGCAGCCAGTAGCGATCTGGAGGCGCGTCGGGCGCGATGGTGAAGCGATGCACGTGCAGCAGCACGTCGCCGGTACGCAGACCGTCTGGATTGGCCCCCAGGCCGTCGGCCTGGCCAGCCATACCGCCCTGCTGGTCGAGCAGATGAATGAAAATGGCCAGCGGTGGCTCCAGTCGGGCCTCGACCCGCCAGGCAGTGATGAGTGAAACCTCTGCCCCTGCACTTACGTCGTCGCTCAGCAACTCGTATCCCAGGAGGGTTATCTGGCCGCCAAAGTTGGCTGGAAGCGAGACACGTGTCCGCGGATCAGGGTCCGCCGGGACAAGAACTGGGCTGATCCAGGCTGACGTCGTCAATTGCCCCACGTAGGTGTCTCGAGCGGGTTGCAGGTCAACGTAGCAAGCCAGGTCCCCGCCGGAGGTCAGGCCGCTCCGTTCAGCTAACGCCGGATCGACCGGGGTGCCGGGATCGACAAAGAGCCACGTCGGGCCGGGAGGGATAACCACGCAGGAACGAGCGTCGAACCAACGCTTGTCCACGCGACGGGTGGCGAACGCTGCCATGACGTCCGGCTCTATTTCCTCAAAAGTTACTCCGGACAGGGCCGCGTTCACCGGGTCCCGCCACCCTGGCAGGGCGGATTCCAGCCGTAGCAATGGGGAGCCATTGCGCCAGGGATTGAGCGCGCCTTGATAGCTGTTGGCGACCGAGATAGCGGCCAATGCCAGGAACAAGAGCCGCCCGGCCGTCGTGGGACGTCTTTCCGCCTCGCCACCGAAAGTCCGGTTTCCCCATCTCGCGGCGATGAACAAGAATAGCAGTGGAATGAACACGGTGTACCAGCGTGGGCCGTAGGCAGCCCCCCCAAAGTTATCAGTGAAGAGAATAAAATAGAGGATAAACAGGCTGCTGGTCAATCCAATCGTGGCTGCTGCCCCTCGCAGCCGGTCCGCACGATCTCGCCACACCCGCATTAGCGCGACCACGGCCACAAGCAGCACCGGACTGAAGGCAAACAGGCCGTGGTCGCCAAAGAGCAGGCGCAGTCCGTAGAGCCACACATTCTGTGGGCTGCGGTTGCCGGCGATCGTCTGGGGGAAGCGGGAGCCAGCATAGTCATACCCCCGTGTGTACATGTATGGTGGTAGAGGGTTTCCGACGACCTGATAGTCCAGTATGGCCATCAAGGCGATAGGGAGCAGCCCGCCCAGGAGATAGGACCAGGGGAGGCATTTGACCATGCTTGCACAGGTTGTGAGCAGCCGGGGCAATGGGGCGGATCCCGGTGGGCAGAAACGCTCTTGGTCTGAAATCCGCCCATCGCTCGCCGTGGTCGCCCCGACTTTTGGCCGGGGTTCCCACGCTGCGTAGCCAAAGAAGGCGACGAAAAAGAGGATGGTCCCCAGGTCAAAGGTGAAGGCCAACGCTGTCAGCAACCCGGCGACGAAAAGCCAACGATGCACGCACTCGTCTCGTGCACTGGACAAGCGCGCCCGCAGCACAGCATAGAAGCCAGCCAGCAGGCAGGCGGCGGCGGGTACGTGGCTGTTGAAAACGGTGCTGTAGGGAAATACTGGCGTGGCCAACCCCAGGATGGTGGTCAGCAAAAGCGCCGCCGGGTTAGCGAGTCCGAACAAGCCCGTCATAGAGTAGAACAGGGCCAGCATCAGCGCCGAGGGAAGTCCTATCAGCAACAACGTGAGCAGATAGTAAGCCCAGTCGGAGTGATCATCGCAGAAGGCACGGCAGTGACACGGGCTCTCATCGAAATCGCACCATTCAGCATCCAGTGTGAGATGAAATCCATCGTGGAGAACGGCGTACACCCCTGAGGCGATGAATGTGAGGACAGGGGGTTTATCGGAATAAAAGTGGCCGTCTACGAGAATACGATCCACCGTGCGGTAGAAAGGAGATTCGTCAATGATCCAGGCCCCTCTCTGCACGAGCGACTCGACAGCCGCCATACGGGATTGGTCGTTAAAAGAGCTGGCGTGTGGGTGCGTGGAGAGAGCCCACACGAAGAGAAAGAACAGCGCCACCCAGATTGTGAGGTTACGCCGCGGCGATACACTGGAACCCGGGTGTCTTTTGATGAGACTGGTTTCCTTGGTCCACTTCATGGAGACGGCTCCACCAGGGTAATCGGTATCATTGTCGCCGTATCGCCCTCAGCGTCGCTGCGAGGCACCCGCTCTAACGTTTGCAGGTCATAGAAACCGGTAGACAGGGTGTATTCTCCGAGCGGGGCGTCGGCAGGAATCTGCAAGTGGAATGTATCCACGATCACTTCGCCAGGGAACCAGCGATCGGTGCCATACGTGGCCTGGCCTGGTTCGTGGTCATCCTGTGCCCAGAGGGGTGAGTCGAGAGTCGGACTTTCAGGGCCGAGCAGGTGGACAAAGGCGGTATAGTGCTGGTCCATCGTCCCCAAAGCCTGCCAGGTAAGCCGCACCGACAGCGTATCACCGGGATGCAGTTCGGTGGATAGCAGGTCGAAGCCGATCAAGCGGATCAGGCCAGCAAAGTCAGCGCGCAGGGCATATTGAGGGCGCGCGCGGTCGGCTGCGGGTGGGACGCGGTAGGCAGCAAATACGGCATTCTGCGTATCCCACCTGCCGGCAGGAAAGGTCTCTTCCAGTACATCGGCGGTCGTATCATCGCCCGCGAGGATGAGATAGACGGTCTCACGCCCTGGCTCGCCGGCTGGCAACAACCCGACCGGCCCGTAAAAGTCGCGGGGCAGGTCACGCTTCCCCATAGCCAACAAGAGGGTGGCATAGTATTTCTGTGTCGGCGTAATATAGACAACCGTCTTGTCCGGCAGTTCGCCGATGTAGCGGCCGACGGTGGCCATCTCCTCGTGAAAAATGTGAGGCAGATCGGGCAGTCGTGCCCAGCGGACAAAGTAATCGCGTGCTGTCAACCCGATGCTAAAGACCAATGCGCCAAAGATGAGCAGCGTGGGCCATGTGCGATGACGTGGCCAGCGAGCGACTGCAGTTGTCCAGGTCGCTTCCATCCCCATGGCGACGATGATTGCCACGGGCAGCATCCCGCCGATGGAGCGTCCAAAGGTAGGTGCGATACCAGAAACGACGGAGGGCAAGTGCATCGCGATCGCCCAGATCAGGAGGAACGGACAGGCGAGCCGTCGCATCTGGCACAGGCACACGATCACACCGGCGACAAAAAAGACAGCCTGCACGGCATCCAAGATTGGGCGACCGGGCAGGTTGAGGATTGGGTTCGGGTCACCGTGGCCAACCAGGCCCCACAGCACGCGTCCTACGTTGGCGACGATCATGGCCGGGCCGCGTTCGGGTGCGTCGGTGGCGATGGCTCTGGCGCGCAAGGTCAGATAGGCCGGATAGCGGACAAAGAAAGCGATGAGAGGTACCATCACAGCCAACGCGACGAGCAGCGCCAGCAGCGTGCCTCGTACCAGGTGCGGTCGCTGTTGCGGCCGGCGCTTGATCCAGACCAGTGCGGGGTAGACGACGATCAGTGGCAGCAGGCGGGCGGGTATGTACGTGTATTGTGCCAGCCCGAGGGACAGGCCTGCTAGCACCCACCACCGTAGCCGGTTATCACGTCCAGCGTGCCACCACAGCGCCACGGTGAGCCCTTCGAGCGTGACTAGCGTGACGATGCGCAGGCCCAGCCGACTGAAGGTGAGCAAGCTATAGATGCCCGTGGCCGTTGCAGCCGCCAGGAGCGCCAGCCGCCTGGCACGCTCCGGTTCGCAGGCAAAGAGTTCGCGAGCGACCATGTAGGTGGCCAGCACGGCGAGGACGCCCGCCAACGCAGCCACCAGGCGCAATGCCCAGACTTTTGGGCCAACCAGTGCGACGGCGAGAGCGCCAAAGTAGTGGAAAAGCGCCTCGCGCCCATAGTTGCCCTCCAGAAAGACGGGAAAACGAGTCGTGGCAGGTGGCCAGGCGGTATGGATGGTATGTGCATACACCTCCCAGCTATCGTAGAAGCGTGGATGGGGCAAGCCCTCGGCCAGGGCCTGCGCGTCCAGCGTGTTATATGCCTCGTCGTGGAACAGGCCGGGCGGCAGGTCGGCCAGGCGGTAGAGGCGCATACCGAGAGCCAGCAGTAGCAAGGTGACCAGGGCCAGCGTGCACCAGCGGCGATTCACGGTCTCACCTCCACCGTATCCAGCCATAGCCTGTCGGTGACCATTGTACCTTCAACGAGCACCGGCAGTCTGGCCTGGTCTGCACGGGTATACGCGCCCACCTGCAGTTGATAACGGCCAGGCGGCACGTGTGCGTCCAGAGGAAGGGGACATAGCTGCGCCACGACGTCGCCCCGGCTCAGCGATGCAGCCCACACGTCAAAGCCGTCGTATTGGGCGACCAGGTTGCCATCCCCGTCCAGCAGATGGACAAAGACGGTAAGGGGGGCCGCTCCGTCACGTTGGATCTGCCAGGCGGTGATGATCCGCAGTTCGCCGCCCGCCGTAGCTGTATTGAGCACCTGGTAGCCCAGAAAGGCGATCTGGCCGCCAAAGTCGACTGGCAGGGAGACGGGCTGCGCTCCTTCAGGCCCCGTGACCGGTGCGATGGAAGCCTGTGCGAGAAAGTCGGAAAGGCTCGGTTCTGTACCGACGGTGTAGAAAGTGACACCGGGGCGGCCATCCGGCATCCGATAGGGACTCACGGCGGCCACAGGCGGCTCACTGGCAAATAAGCGCCAGACATCGGCGTCGGCACTGGAATAAATGGGCATCGCCAGCGTAAAGCGATCCACACGGACAGGCCAGATGAAAGAGCGACCGGCCTGTGCCCAGCGAGGCTGACGCTCGTCGTGGACCAAATCGCGCCGTAAGCCGTTCACGTCCACGGGGTCTACCCACTCTTCGAAAACGACCGCAGGCTGGCTGGTTGACTGCCTATCGAGGAAAGCGGCGATGTCGGCAAAGTGGGCCTTGTAGCGCCAGTAGACTTCGTGGTGGGAGGCCCACGCGCCAAAGCCGTCTCTGTACGTCCAGGTGAGATGGATTGCACCCATCATGCATAACCCGGCGATGAGCCCAGTTCTGACCAGGCGGCTTCGAGGTGCTATCCACTCCCACAACCACGCCGCTCCCAGGCCGATCATTCCATAGGCTGCCGGAAGCGCCCCAATGGCGCGGATGCTGCTGGGGGCATCGGGCGTGACCATGCTGGGCACGAGGGTGATCGGTAGCCACAGCCCGATCAGACCACAGGCAGGCCGGCGTGCTTGTACCACGCACCGGGCTAGCCCAAGATAGAACAACAGCCCGCTCAGTGGTCCCAGAATGGGACGTCCAGGGATACCATAGGTCCAGCGGGCCTCACCACTGCGGCTGAACATCGCCAACGTGACCACGATCCCCTGCATCAGGGGGCCGGGGTCGCCGTGACGCAGTGCCACCAGTGGGCCTCCCAACTGTTGGACGCGCTCCTGAAGTTCTGGATGAGCGTGGAGGTACAAGACGAGTGGGGCCACGGTGATGACCGCGACCAGCCCTGCACCGGCGAGCGCCCTCCAGTGGCGCCGTAGCTCCGTTCGTTGAAAGACCGCCGCGTAGGCCAGCCACGCCAGCGCAAGTGCAGGGAGGATGATAGCGGACGTGTAGGTGTAAAAGGTCAGGCCAAAAAGGAGACCTGAGAGGAGAACTTGCATCTGACGGCGAAACGCCAGACCCCGCCACAGCAGGATCACGGCCAGCGTGAGGATCAGTGGGAAGGTGATGGCCCGAATCCCGACGCGGCTAAAGATGACGGGCCACCAAGAGACAGCCAGGCCGGCCCCCGTTACCAGCGCTGTCATCGATCCAAAGAGTCGCCGCATCAGGGCATAGCTGGTGGCAACCAACACCATCCCGGCCATCACTGCCGGCAGGCGGATGCCGATCACATTGTCACCAAACAGGGTGAGAGTGATGGCCTGAACGTAATGAAAGAGCGGCTCGTGGCCAAACCCTCCTGCGAGAAAGGGAGCCCCTTCGCCGTTCAGCACGCTCAGCGAGATGTTCGCGTTGACCACCTCATCCTGGGATAGGCCCCACGGCATCGTGTGCAGGCGGTCGAGGCGGAAGAAGGCCGCCAACAACAGGATGCCGGTGACCAGAGACCAGGTCAGCAACTGCCGCTTATCCATCAGCCGATACCTCGTAGACAAACAGCGAGTAACCGATCTTGGCATCCGGCGGACGGGAACGGAACCAGGCATAGAGGTCGTGGTCCGGGAATGGAACGCCCAACAGATTCGTTGCGCTGATGACATAGATCCCCGGTTCGGGCTGGTTGCGGTCGAACGGCGGCTGCTCCCACGCCGGGAACCCGTGGGGTAGGCCGGGCAACAGATCATGAGGGATGCTGTAATACTCGGGGTAAGCGCTGCCAAACCAACTCAGCCGCACATAGTTCACACCTTCCCGTCCCATCCACGCCTTGAGCCCTTTCAGATCCTGTCCCCAATCGATGTTAGAGTCGGCCAGGACGCGCCAGCCATTCTCCGGCCCGCCCCCTATGGGGTTGAAAAAGGCCAGAAAGTGAGGATAGATCAGAAGCGAGCTGAGCGCTAGCCAGATAACGAGGACAATGGCCAGCGTGCGCCGGATGTAAGGGCGTGGAGAAGGCAAGGAGACCAGGGGACCAGGAAAGGATGCCAGGCGGCCGACGTGGACAGCCACAAAAGGAAGCATGGGCAAAAGGTGGCGGTAGCCGATGTTGAGATTGCTGGTGATAGAGACCAGGAAGTAGGCGACCGGCAGTGTCAGCAGAAACAGATCATCGGCCAGCATCTGGCGAAGGCGACGCAGACTTTCACCGGTAGCTAGAAGCAGTGCCACCAGCGTCGCCAGCGGCGTTTTTACGGCAAAGGCGACCGGGAAGTAATACCACCAGCCCTGGCCATACTGGCCGAGCAGGTAAGCAGGCCGGCCACCGGCGGTGAAATCCAGGATGGCGAGCACACCTTTGACGTAAGGGGGGGCTGGGACAAAGTGACCAGCCTCTCCCAACCGGCCGATCTGAAAGCCATAGGTAGCCCAGACGGTAAGCAACCCCAAGAGGACGGTAAGCGCCAACAGGGCCAGGTTTCGCACTGCCCGGCCGAGGCGTTCCCGCCCACCGGCCAGCGCGTCGGCCATGATGGCGAGGGCAAAGATTGGGCCAAAGAGGAGGTTGGAGAGCTTGGCGCTTAGCGCGAGCCCGAATGCCAGCCCACTTCCCAGGGAACGCAGCCAGGAAGGATGCCTCACCGCGCGCCAGAGGGCATAAGCGGCCAGAAAAACAAGGCACGCGCCCCCCACATCCGTCGTGGACAATCGGGTGTGGGCCAGGATGTTGGGATCCAGCGCACAAAAAGCAGCGGACAGCAGCCCACCCCAGGGGCCCCACCTACACTCGGCCCAGCGAAAGACCAGCGCCACAAGCACCAGGCCCAGCCCGATGATGGGGAGGCGGGCCAGGAAGACGATACGGTCTGGGCAGGAATTGGCCTGCCAGAGGAAATTGTCGGCAAAGTGGTACCACTCGCCATATTCCCACCATTCATCCAACGGCAGATTGAGATCGAGCAACAAATGAGCTGGCAGTGTACTGAGCACGTTTACCAGGGGCGGGTGCTCGATGCTGAGACGGGGATCACCCGTGCCCAGGTAGGCTGCGCCCCGGGCGATGTGGTTCTGCTCGTCCATCGTCGGCGACTTTTTGGCCGCACTGGTCAACGCCAGCGCAAAGGCCACCACAAGCAGGCCGACGACGACAAACCGGGACCGTATGGCCGCGCTCATTGGATCGTCACCATCGCCAGGGGGATCGCATCGCCGATGGGCGCACCGTCTGGGCCATGGACCTTCAATCGCTCTGCATCCTCCAGGCGATACAGTCCAACCAATAGTGGCATATCGCCCGCAGGTGCTGAAGGATCGATCGGAATCGTGTATTCATCTCGCACGACTTGGCCTGGCTCCCAGAGGACAGTTGGTCGCAGCGCGCATCCCGGTGTGCCATCCCGCTGCCCCCACATCGCCCCATCATAGAGGTGGTTGAATACCTGATAGTTGGTCTCGATCGGTCGGAGCGCTTCCCAGTAAAGCACCAAGCGGATCGTCCCGCCGGGACGGGCATCAGCGGCATCCAGGCGATAGCCAAGCAGCCGCACCGAATCCCCCAACGTATAACCCGCCATCGTATAGTCGGCGGGGAGCGGCGGCAGCGTGTTCGCCGGGGTGGTGCGGGCATCAAAATGGGAGGCATAATCCTCGCTGCGAAAGATCGTAGGCGAAACCTCCGCTGGACCGCGACGATAGATCTGCAGCGTGGACTTACCAGCGACCCAGATTTCCCCCCAGAGATGATATGCCGCTTCGATCTCCTCCTGATCAATCGTGACCTCATCCTGAACGTTTTGGGCAACCAGGTACCAATCGGGACCGGGACAATACGTGCGCTCTATCCCTGGAACGTACCAGCTCGTGACTTCCTGTTCCTCGTTACTGGCATAGACGCCGCCCACGAGTCCCTCTTCGACCAAGACGCCGACGACTGTCCAGCCCGCCTGGTAAGGGAAACCAAAGTACCCAAACAGAGGTGTCTCATCGCCCGGTTTCCAATAGAGAACCGGTTGGTGGTTCGGCCACGTGCGCTTGATCTCAGGATCGTGCTGGACAAACATCAAATAGGGATAATATGCAAGAAACAGGAAAACCACAAGCAGCGAAACGATGACAGGGATGCGGGGAGACAATGACCGACGATCAGGTGGCGAGGTGACAGGGTTGAGGATAAGAGTTAGCATCCCATCCAATGTACAGGCTGCCAACAGGGTGGCTCCAGGAAAGACATTCAGGACGTGGGTGCGGGGGTCCCAGACCAAAAAGTAGTAGAAAAGGAACGGCGCGCCGAACCACAGCCAGGCAACTCGCATCTCTTTCGAGGAGCGGCGAGAGAGGAGGATCGCGATTATCAGGCCAGCCAGCGCGGGCCCCGCCCAGATCGGAGATTGAAAGTTGGAGATTTCGACGTCAGCGCCCTGCCGGATAATCGGAGACTGCAGGATTAGCGGAATATAGCAAGCGGTGGGAATCAGGAGACCTAGACGGCGAAACGGGACAAAAGAGGTCGCGACGATCAAGCAGACCAGGCCGAAGAGGTAGTAGATAGAGTTATAGAACGTCGCCAGGGGCAGCGAGGCGCGCAGATTGTTGTATAGCGGCCCACCTGTGCCAATGCGCGCTCCTCCCAGGTAGCTGAGCGTCTTGGCAAAGTTGGGATGGTCGGCAAACGGGACGTAGAACAGCGCCAGGATGCCGAAAGCGAGCGCTCCCGCACCGAGAACATCCCCCAGCCAGGTCCGCCACCGGGAGCGGTCGCTCCACAATCGCTGGCCGACGATGTAGGCAGCGGCCGGCAGGGCCAAACCCGCGTCATAGTGGGCCAGGAGCCCAAAGGCCAGCAGCACTGCGCTGACAATGAGCCATCGTCGCGCTTTACCATCCGACCAGCGCGAGAGAGCCAGTAGCGCCAGCGTTGTCGTTGCCAGCACGAGGCTCTGGTATTGCACTATGCGTCCAAACCCGACAAAATAGCCGTTGATCGCCAAAAGCAGCGCGGCGACGAGGGCGCTCCGTCCGTTGAACCACCTACGGGCCAACAGGTATAGGGCCACGATGCCCAAGAGACCAGCGAACGCAAATGGCAGCCGGGCTTGCCATTCGTTGATGGTGCCGGACAGCGTCCAGGTAGCGATCGGCAAGAGGACTTCGGCGGGGCCCTTCTGGTGATAAAAAAGCTGTGCGTCATCTCCCAGGATGGCGCGAGCAGTCCGTATCATCACAATTCCCTCGTCGCCCTGGAACTCGCTGTAGCCCAGGTGGACCAGGCGGAAGAACGCGGCCAGCGGAATGACGAACGCCAAATGGGCAAATAACGAACGATTAAATGACAAGCGGCGAATGGACAAGTCCCTGAGTGAAGAGCGGAGAGTGAAGAGTATGATGATGAACGTGGTCAGATTGACTGTGACCAGCAGTTCAAGGAGGGACAGAGGGCCAGGGATGTAATGGAGCAAGAGCGTCAGGACGGAAACGGTACCCATCCCCAAACCAAGGCCGATCGCTACCTCCTCAATCCCTGGCTGGCGAGATCGATCGGCCAACAATCCGGCCCACGCCAGACCGGGCACCAGCCACAGGAGGACAAACGCCGCTACGTACCGCGTCGCAGGCATGGCGAGCCCGACGTCAGCCAGGAGGGTGAGGAGTATCAACCAGAGAAACGGATGGCGTCGTCTCATGCACCTTCATCTCTACCGAGCATCCGGCGTGTCCCTTCGATGAGGTAAACACAACCACCAACAAGGCCGGTGGCCAGCGTGATGATGCCCAGCGCCATTCCCAGCGCCGCTGCAACATTGGCTCCTGCGCCTGTGGGTGAAAAGAGCGCCGTACTCACTGCCTCCCGCACTCCCCATCCCCCTATGGAGGGAACGAGCCCCGAGACGGAGAGTAACGGCGTGACGGCGAAGAAATACCCCAGGCCCACGCCTGCTCCCACCGCTTGCCCGCACAGCCAGTTGATGACGACATTGATGAGATTGAATATCGCCGATACCCCAAACGCGCGCATCACCGCCCGTGAGCCGCAGCCGGTTACGGCTGCATAGACCTTGGCCAGACGGCCTTGTCCTGCCAGCGAGAGGCCGGTTGGTAGCCGTGCAGTGAGATGTCGCAGGAACCGGCCCTCCAACACGAGTGCCCCCACAGCCAGCCCTCCTCCGGCCACACCAAACAGCAACCCTATCAGCCAGGGCTCCATCTGTGCAGCGTGGAAAGGCAATGCCGCGAGGCCCATTACGAAAAGCACCAGTAGACCAGTCATGCGGTCAAGCAGAACCGTGCCGATGGCCGCCGAGGTGTTCGTGTCCTCGGTCAGCTCCAGCGCACGCACCACGTCGCCGCCGAACGTGGAGGGGAGAAACGTGTTAAAGAATTGTCCAACAAAGTAGAGGTGTAACAAGCGACCAAACGAGACCTTTGGGTCGAGGCTGCGGATGAGAACGAGCCAACGGTAGGCCCGGATGACTAGACTGAGGACGAATAGCAGGAAGGCGGCCAGCAGGTACCGCAAGTCGGCCTGGCGCAACACGGTCAGTGTCTCTCCCAGGCCGATTTTCCAGAACAGAAACACCAGCACACTCACACTGATCAATACACGTAGGACGTTCATCCATTTTTTCTTCATGCCCATCACCTTGTTCCAGCCAGAACTATTCATCAACTCGGCGTCTCGATCCGCAGCGAGCCCAGCACGACGCGGTCCTGAGGCAGACGTGTGCCGGCCGCATCATAGACCGCGAGCCGCTCCATCGTCTCAATATCGTACATCCCCACAGAAAAGTGATACTCTCCAGGGGCCAGATCGCTGTCCAAAAAGATCTCATAGCTGTCTTCGATGGTTTCACCGGCGCGCCAGCCGGGCGTCGGGCGCACGCCATAGAGTGGTGGCCCATCTCTCTGCGCGACCAGCTCGCCACTCGCATCCAACAGGTGGCAGAACACGGCATAGTTCTCCGTGATCTGGCCGTCGGATTCCCAGATCAACACGACCGTCAGCGAGTCCCCTGGCACCAGGGTCTCGGCGTTGAGGCGATACCGTTTCAACTGGATGTGCTCGCCCCACCGAAAGTCGACTTTGTACTCGGGGCCTCCCGCGGTCAGCTCTTCCGGCGGAGCGCCATACACCCAGACGTACGTCACGCCATCAAAGTCCACCGACCACAGAGGATCCGTCTGCCGGTCAGCATCCCAGGCCTCCCCCCACTCGTCGCTATCGAGCCGACGCACCACCTGGTTGACGGTATAGACGTGGTAGTTGATCCAGGGGTCGGGCATCGTGCCGGTGAATCCGATGAACCAGCGGTCAAAGAGCTCGCCGCCCAGCGGATGAATCAGGGCCCGCGCCTGTTGTGCCCGCGGCATCCCATTGAGGTATTGGGCTGCCAGGTCGAGCCCTTCCCCCTGGTCCTGCAACGGCAGGATGTGCTGCGCCACCCGTGAGCCGCCCAGCAGCTTGTTGTGGTGGGTGCCATAGTAGGGGTGATGGGGCAGGACCAGGCCCGCCTGCAGCGCCAGCGCGAGTACGGTGAGCACCGTGGGCAACCAGCGCCACCCGCGCCACGCGTGGATGTGGCTGATGGCCTCGACGGTCTGCACCAGGCCGAGCGCCGCGATCACGTCCAGGACAGGGAACACAGGCAGCAGGTATCTGGGTTCCTTGCGCGCCGATAGGCCCATCTGGAGGGTGAAGAAGACGACGTAGGCCGCCAGCAACCACGCCGTCTTGCCGTACCTGCCCCGGCGGAAGTGCAATAGGCCGAATACCAGGCCCGCACAGACCAGCGGCAGCGTGACCAGCGTCGTCTTCCAGGCCACCGTCGCCAGGTAGAACGGCAGGCCGGGATCGTCGAAGGTGATCTCGCCGTTGAAAAAGATCGGATTAAAGTGCAGCGTCTCCACGTGAAAGCCGACCCGCTCCCGCATCCGGCTCAGGGCCACCAGCGGCTCGACCCACATCGCTGGCCAAAGCGCGCAAAAGACCACGGCAGCTACCCCACCCCAGATGAGTAACGTGCGGGCGATTCCCCACAATCGGCGGACCCACCCTCGTCGCTCTGCTGCTGGGCTGCCACCTTTCCCCGGATCCATCAACCGGTACGCACCGACCGCCAGCACAGCATAGGGGATGACAAACAGGGAAGGGCTCTTGGTCAGGAACGCCAGGCCCGCAAACACGCCGCTCCAGATCAGGTCGAGCCATCTTTCGCGCTGGAGAAAGTTGAGCAGCAGGAGGACGCTCACGAACATGAACGTCGCCAGCAAGGCGTCCACGTGCAGTACCTTGCCGTGCGTGATGTGGAAGGGGTCCAGCGCCAGCAGGCAACTGCCGGCAAACGCCACTCGCCGGTCGGTGATGCGTCTGAGCAGGACGTAGCACAATGCGATGCACAGCGCGACGGCAAGAGCCAGCGGGATCACGCCCGCCGTGACTCCATCCTCGATGGTCCCTGGCTTGGTGGGCGCGAGGCGCAGCATCTGGTCGGACGAGAGGCCCTGTCGCCAGGCAAAGAGCCAGAGGCCGGCAGCGGCAAGCCACATCGTGGTCACGCCGGGGTGATAGCTTTGGTACGTCTCTGCCCAATCCCGCGCCAGCAGCGCATCGCCAAAGTGAATGGCGCGATAGTACCACAGCATGGACCGCGAGACTGGATAGACGGCTCGTGGAAGGAAGGCCAGCAAAAAGATCAGTATGGGGATGGCCCAGCGGTGGAGCCAGGCGCGGTCGAGTATGCTCTTTCTTTTCACGGGACGTTGACCTTCATAGGCGGCAGAAGCAACCGGTCGGCGCTGGCGACAGAGAATCGTGGTCCAGCAGGCGCATTATATACGCCAAGAAACAGCTTGTAAAGCCCTGGTGCCAGATCCTCAGGCAGCGAGAACGTGTGCTTCTGAATGATCAGGTCGCCTGCGGCCCATCCACGTGGTGGGCTGCCCAGCCCGTCGTGCTGGGTGAGGGGCGCATCGGAATCTCCGATCACGTGGACGAACACCCTGACCGGGGTGACCGGAGCGGCCTCGACGCGCCAGTACGTCAGCAAGGCCGGTGAATCCCCGGGGGCAAAGGCCGGCTGTGTCCACTCGTAGCCCAGGAAGGCCAGCCCTCCGTCAAAAGAGATTGGAAGTGCCACAGGTGTGCCGTCGGGCAGCGTGACCGCGCGCTCCAGGCGCTGTAGATCGCGTTCCAACGCCGCGTCGTCGGCCAGGCGATAGCCGGTGAAAAGTCCTGGATCGGTTTCGACCGCCACTTCCCATCTCAGGAGTCGCTCTCGGAGGTCGTCTTCGAAGGGGACCACGCCAGGGACAAAGAGCCACCTCTCACGCCCGGCGGGAACGACCAGCGTCTCGCGGGTGTCGCACAGGCGGACGTCGCTAACGTCGTGCCGGGCAGCCAGTTCCAGGCCAGGCCCATCCATCGTGTGCACCGACAGGCCCGCCACGGTGATGGATGTCCCGGGCTCCAGTTTGTCCAGCCGGTGCGCCACGGCGGTCAGGTCTGCCTGGTAGTCAAAGTGCACCACGTCGTTTTGAGGCCACACGAAGAAATAATCGCGCACGGTGAGAAACAGGCACGGAGCAAGAAGCAAGGGGCAAGAGACAAGAGGCAAGAGACAACGCTCGTACATCCTACTTCCTGCATCCTGCATCCTCCCCTTCACCCACCGTCCACCCTTCACAACCGCCAGCGCGGGAAAGACAAAGACAACGACCAACCCGAGGATGTCGCGGATGGAGCTGGGGGCACCGGACGTGACGATGCTGGGCGCAAGCGATCCCACCAGCCAGATGAGCAGGAACCCATACCGGGTGTCGCGCCAGCGCCACAGCGCGATCAGCAGCCCAGCGACGAACAGCACCGCGCTGATCGGATCGGCAAATACGGGACGGCCAGGCAGGTTCTGGCGCGGCCAGGGGTCGCCGGAGACGGTGAAGAATTTAAAATTCGCGACGGCGTTCTCCCACACCAGCTGGGCATCCCCCCTCAGCAGCCTGGTGAGCGGTTCCTGTACCTCAGCGATGCGATACTCGGCACCGGGATGCGTCGCCAGCCAGAGCACGAGCGGGGCAGATACGATCGCGGCGGTGAGCAGAAACAGGAGCATCCCAAGCCACGGGATAGGAGCACGTGAGCGCATGGTGAGGAAAAAGTAAATGAGGAAGGCGACAAAGATGGCCGGGAGGATACGGGACGCCATGTAGGTATACACGCTCATCCCCAGAAAGAGCCCGGTCAGCAGCCACATCGTCGCCCCCGAGCCAGTGGGTTGGGAGGCCCGGGGACAGGGGGATTCCGCGGTGGGAGGAACGTCCGTGGTGTCGATGGCACGGAAGAGAAAGTAGGCGCACAGCGAGGCCGCGAACGGGAGCGAGATCGCCCGCAGCGCAACGCGTGCGTAAAAGAGCGGCCAGAAGGATGTGGCCAACCAGCCGATGGTCAGCAGTCCGGTAGGTATGCCGAACAGGCGGCGCACCAGCACGTAGGTCGTGGCCAGGCCCAGCAATCCAAAGGCGACCGACACATAGCGCAGGCC
>Ga0180431_10002638_pt1 | contig 23827 bp, 13 predicted proteins | sample SS_ome_11_FD_132459 | JGI IMG/M metagenome (GOLD analysis project Ga0180431, IMG submission 132459) | Hypersaline lake sediment archaeal communities from the Salton Sea, California, USA - SS_1_MS_1 metaG | ecosystem: Environmental > Aquatic > Non-marine Saline and Alkaline > Hypersaline >...
CGGTAGCAGCGGTCGTGGCCCATGGGGCCGAGCATGGTCTGATCGATCTGCTTGATAAGCTTCCCCGTTTCGGGATCGAAACCATTGACGCCCATGCGGGTGAGTCCCAGTTTTGGCGCCGGCCGGCCGGTCGAGCCACTATAGGCCGCCGCCCACACGAGGCCGTTCGCCAGAAACACATCGGGCGCCTTGTGATGATTGATCGTGGCGGGTGTCTCCCAGAGCGCCCGGCCGTCGGTGAGATGAAACGCCCTCAGCCGCTCGGAATCCGCGAGATAGGCGGCGCGATCCGAGAGCACCAGCGAGACCGCAATGCCCGCCGGACCTTTGAGAACAATGGGAGCGGACACACGCCAGAGTGACTTGCCGTTCGCCGCGTCCACGCAGACGAGTTCTCTCGAGGTGGCAAAGACCACGCGGTCGCCGATCACCCCGAGCGTCGCCCCTTCGTAGCCCTTTGTGTCGGCTCCGGATATTCGCCAGAACTCGTCGCCCGAATCGGCGTCGATGGCCAGGATATCGTTTTTCGGCTCGGCCGACCGTCGGATCGCCGGTCCATACGCCTCGCGTCGAAAAAGGCTCGTTTTCAGTGCAGAGCGCGACAAATCCTCGTGCGCTTGCGAAATGTCGGACTGATCGCCTGTGATCACATACAATACACCGCGGTCATGCACGAACTCCATCGTGCCCGCGGTGGACGCATGCCTCTTGATGACGGCGCCGGTCGCCGCGTCGAACACGGTAATCGGCGCCGAGTATCCGGGAGTGCAATAAACCACATCCCCTACGGCCGCGAGTCGCCGCTGGATCTGCACGGGCATCTCCTTGTTGCGGATGTAGATCGGGTGCCAGTCGGCAAACATCACCCGCCAGAGGCTCACCCCGTTGTAGGCGTCCCGGGCCACGAGCGCCTGTTTACCCGGCAGCGCCGGGTGCTCGGCGGAACCCAGGTCCTCGACGGTAAATAGACGCCCCTTCGTCGATACCATGCTGTTGATCGAAGGCATCGCAAGGTGGGACCGTTGCCACCGGGGCTCACCTAACCATTGATATCGCCGTGGCGGACCAACAACGGTATCCCGGGCAACAGCGTTGTTGTCCGCGCCGTGATAATGCTGTTCCCAGTCGTCCGTGCCTTTCAGTTGAGGCTTGACGCTCATCGTCCATTGGCCGTCTCGTTTGACGACCGCGGCGCCGTAGGGCCGAAGCACGCGCATGATTTCACCCGGTGCAACCAGGCCGGCATCCTCGCAGACGGCGAGCGTCGCCAGGTTATCCACATAGGGCAGTCTCTTTCCGCTCCAGTGCACAACCGATACCGCGCCATATTGACCCGTCACACGGATGGCCGCACGCGCCCTTTCGACAAGTCTCGCGTCGGCCTCCAAGCCCTGAACGACACAGTTGTCCGCCAGGCGCAGCGCCGCAGTAAGTTGCCCATCCCCGCAGCCGATGTGGATGACTAAGCCGCCGTGAAAGCCGGCCAGCGCAGCGATCTGCTTCGCCTCATCCGCCGGGCCGGCCAGGCTGGTCGCGACCGACGTCGCCAACAGCGTGCCAAGCACCGAAATAATCCGTAGCGAAAGGGATGTCGTATGAAAACACTTTATTGTCTGCATGAGTTATTCCTCCATTTGTCGCACGTCGGCATTTGATTTAATAACCACAGACGTGATTGTACGCGCGACCGAAGGCCGGATCAAGTCTAATTGACGACGTTGTAAATAAGCGTAGAGTGTGGATGAGCATGGATAATTGAGTCGGAATGTTCTTATATTATCAGTTAATATCCCCATTCTTAGATGCGCTTTTATGGTATAATTGGAATTATGGGAATGACGCTTATATTAGTCTTCACAGATCGCCTGATTGGTAATTTCATTTTTTGAGGTTGAATATGTGTTATCGCATTATAGCTATAGGCTTGATATCGATATTCCTGTTCTCACCTTGCACCGGCAAGGTAAACAGCTTTGCGACCGGCGGGCACACCGTGTACCACCTCAGGCCTGCAACATTAAAAAGCGGCGAACGGGCTGTCATATCTGCTACCTATGACGGCTTCGTTCTTTGCCATCTGCGGGATGGACAAATTCTCTGGAAAACATCCATTGACGGACACTTTCCTTTCGACATGGCGGTTTCGGATATAGACCGCGACGGACAGGATGAAACCATCGTCGCGACCGCCGCCGGCAACCTCTATGCCGTGGATGATACCGGTGAGATCCTTTGGGTATTCCATAAAACAGCTCCCCTGTTTCAGGTATGCACGGCAAAACTGGATAATGGGGCCACAGTGATCCTAACCGGAGGTGTTGAGCAGATATTGTACGTCTTGTCTCCCGGAGGAAGATTGCTTCGCTCGATGAAAACGAAACATGCGATACGTCACATACGAGCCGGTGACATTTGCGGCCAGGGACATGATGATGTGGCTATAGCAACCACAAACCGAGGGTTGAGCGGCACACTCTCGCTGCTCTTGATCGATCCTGCTGATCTGAATGTTAAATGGAGGCGTACGGACCTGGGAACTCATGCCCACAACAGCGGTAAACGATTTTTCAGTATGGCGATACTCGATCTGAACAGAGACGGCAAGGAGGATATTCTACTGAGTAACAGTTGGGGTGAAAACGGCCGCCTCTTTGCCTACGATCATTCGGGTGCCCAGTTATACACCACCAACGACAAGCGTATCCCCAATATTAGTTACCGCATGAATCTACTCGATCCTGTCAGACTGCCCGACGATGAGTACATCATCGGACATTTCGGGAATGTGCTGATCCGCTACAATCTCGACGGATCCTGCCGTGATGTGCTGACCGGACCTTATTCCTTTGCCGACGGTGTCTTCGATCCGGTGACGCGCACGTATTACCTGGGCAGTTCCGTCGCTGGAGGCGATGGAATTTATGCATTCCAGTTAGACAATCCCGAATGGAGGCAGGCGTACAGGCAGATGAAACCCGTGGGGCAACTCGCGACTATTGAGAAAAACATCAGGATGCTGACTCGGCAGATAGAAGCATTCGAAGCACCCCCTTACCAGCCAAAGCCCCGACAGGTCACAATCCTGTCCCGTTCGCCGAAAGGGGCATCATATCGGCATTTACGCTTCATTAAGGGCGTCACCTTAAGCCAGGCATACGAAAACCGGGATGAACTATGGAACCGGTCTGTCGATAGACGCCGAAAGTATAATTCATCCGCCGATGAAATCGTTGAGACCGTGCAACAGATGGAAGACGCTGAAAAGGGATTTCTGGTTTGGTCCGCACACGGTCATGCCATGCACATGCCTCTGTCCACATTCGAACACGTCATCGAAGCAGGTCCCGAGTTTCTCTGGGGATTGGAATTCGCCGAGATGGAAGGAGTGGACGACGCCATGCAGGAGATCGTTGAACACGTGTTGCAGCCGGTGGCTCATTTGTGCCGACAGCACGGCAAGAAAATCATATTTCGAAACAAGAATGTCTTCTGGAATGGAACCTGTTATGTGCCTTACTGGCGGCGTGTGCTGCTCCAATCCGGTTTCGAAGATGTTTTTATTCCGGCACTGGAGGAGACCAACTGCCGGACAGCGGAGCTCAGCCTGGCCGGGCGGATCGGACTGTGGTTAACCGGATCATTCAACCAGTGGTCGTGTCGCATGGTAACGGACAATGCCAATTTCGACAGGATGTGGGAGTGGGCCGGTCATCAGGTCGTACACCACCATCTAAGGCATCTGATTTCCCGGGCATCCCTGGGCGCTGACGTGTTCTTCAACAGTATCCACCAGGGGCCTTTTTCCAACGCCTTATACACACAACTGGTTCCTTTTTACGATATGTTAGAAAAAGGGATCATTCATATTCCGGACAGGGACCAATTGCTGTCCGTTCCGGATATCTGCCTTGGGATGAAAAGCCCGCCGTCCGGCGAATATATCCACCACGGAACCAATGGACACAACTACCGTTATCCCGTTGATTCTCACCCGACAATGGTGTTTGATCGGCTGGATTGCTACTGGGCGGGGGCGCCCCTGCGACCCCATGATTTTTCAAGCTTTGGAGCGGGTCTTGATCGGCGTATGTGCAATTTCCTGCCGACCACGCCGTATGGCCTGGTGCCTATCGTACCGGACGATATGGATATCGCAGGCACACGTTTTCGTGCAAAGATTTCAACTGATGGTCAATACTATTATAATGCCGAAGGACGTACCGTCGCGGCGGATGTGTATCAGCCGGTGGTGGAGCAACTCTTGAAACAATCAGCGGCCCGCCTGCCGATTCGGGTATCCGGCGATGCCCACTGGTCTGTGACCCGGCTTGATTCTACGCACGTCCGTGTAACCCTCATTGACCCCGGCTATCTCGATCCTGCAGATCGGAAGGTGAAAATCATCCTTCAGCATCTGAAGGGGATAGGGTGTGTGGACATTCTCAGCGGCCAGGCACTCCCGATTGAAAGCGATCGAATTCATGTAACCGTCCCGATGGGGATAGTGCGGATTGTGGATATCGAACACCGGCAGATCCCGGCGGACCAAACCTGATCCATATAACAGTATCGAGTTACCCGTGGAGACATCAACGACACTCTGCAACCCATCTGAAAAGCCCTTAAGCAACGGATCAATTTTCCGTTGCTCTCAGTGACAGCCTGTTTTCGGCTCAGAAACGAGGATTGAGGTGACTCCAACGGATCCAAAACAGGTCAGATGTGTTGCAAAAGTGTTGCAGGTGCTTTCCAGATGTCATTTGGACAAGATTTTGGTAGTTGCAAATGATTGGCGCATACGGATTTACAAATGGGCAGGAGTGGATTTGAACCACCGACACACGGATTTTCAGTCCGTTGCTCTACCAACTGAGCTACCTGCCCAACACTTGTTGAATAATAACAGGTCGGCATTCATACTGTCAAGTTTTTTAGCCTCGAAAAACTTAAGATCCTCCACAAGCACCCCGGCCGCCTCGAAGGCCCCAATAAACCGACGGGTGAGGCCTTGCTTGCCGGTTGTCGTAAGTTCTGGTACGATATCCAACGATTCAATAAAAGGTATCTGCCGGTACTTAGACGCGATTAAACGGATAATGATCAGATTCGTGAGGTGTGAAATGGGCCTGAAATGTGTAAATACAGGGCGCAAGGCCCTTGTTCAATCCTGTTTTTTGCTTGCTGTTCTGGCCGGAATCTGGGGGATTTTGAATATACCGTCCGGCACCTCAGCTCTGGCCGATCCCGGCAGGCAATCACCGCTTGAAAGCGGTCCGCCCATAAACCGGGTGTCCCCCGTTCCGGCTGCGATCCGAAGCGAATTTGAGCTGGAGCCGTTCTATGAAAAGTATGTTGACGTCGGCGGATTGCCCGTCGTCGGCAGCGGCAAGGTCTCCGATTTCGCCATCCTCGAAGCGGCGTGGATTCTTCGTCATATGCTGCCGGAACGCGGTGACATCTTCCGTGCGTTGGCCGACAAGAACGTCCATCTGGTCGTTATGGCATGGAACGAGTTTACCACGGACGTGCCCGAGCACAGCCGGCTCAAGCCCAAGGTCTATTGGGATCGCCGGGCCCGCGGACTCGGCGGCTCGCCGGTGAGCTGTGCCGAGGAAAACATGTTGTGCTATCCGGGAGATCCGTACGCCAAAGAAAACATACTGATCCACGAATTCGCTCATGCCATGCACCATATTGCCCTGCGCGCTATCGATCCCACATTCGATCAAAGATTGAAAGCCGCATTTGAAAAAGCCAAAGACCGGGGGCTTTATCCGGGGACCTATGCCATAACCAACCGGGCCGAGTATTGGGCCGAAGGTGTCCAGAACTGGTTCGACAACAATCGTCAAAACGATGCGCTCCATTGTCACGTCAACACGCGTGCCGAATTGAAGGAATACGATCCCGAACTGGCGACGTTATGTATGGAGATTCTCGGCGATGGTCCATGGCGTTACCGCAAGCCGATGGATCGCGATCAGGCGGGACGGACTCACCTTACCGGTTGGGATCCGGCCTCGCCCCCTCATTTTCGATGGCGTCAGGAACCGTTGACCGATAAGCCCCGCGTTCTCATTCAGACCGCGATCGGCGATATCGAAGTTGAACTCGATGCGAAGCACGCTCCCGTCACAACGAAGAATTTCCTTCGCTACGTTTTGGAAGGATTTTACAGCGACGGCGTCTTCTTTCGTACGGTCACGGCCTCGAATCAGCCGGATGATACCGTCAAAATAGCTGTGATCCAGGCACAGGCGGATCCTTCCCGGGAGAATGAGGCGTTCAAACCGATTGCTATCGAGCGTACGGACAGCACGGGCCTGCGCCATCTCGATGGCACCCTCTCTATGGCGCGCATGGGACCGGACACGGCGACGCATCACTTTTTTATCTGCATCGGCGAACAGCCGGAACTGGATTTCGGCGGCAAGCGCAATCCGGATGGCCAGGGCTTCGCCGCCTTTGGCCGCGTCGTTAAAGGGATGGAGATCGTCCACAAGATTCATACATCCCCCGCCGACGGTCAAACGCTGAAGCCGCCTATCCGTATCCAGCGCGCGATCCGAATTCATTAGCCGCAGAACACGGCGCGGGCCACGCGCATCACGTTGCCGCCGATGATCTTGCGAATGTCCTCATCGGAGTATCCTCGTTGAACCAGCGCGACGGTAAACAAGGGCCAGTTCGTCCAGGCCATGCTGAGACGGGCACGGTTCTCAGGCCCTTCCGGGACGGAACTTGGGTCCGGATCGGGCCACAAATGCTCCCATCCGTCCCGTTGCCTGCGCTGTTTGGGAGCCTTACGGCTCTCGGCCGCCGAAGCCGTGGACGAATAAGCGACATCCGTTCCAATCGCCAAACGCTCGACCCCGAATTTCTTTGCGACATAATCCATATGGTCCATCATGACGCTGATGTCCCCCTTGCCTCCCAGGAACCGGGGGATGCAGCAGATGCCCATATAGCCGTCCGTATCGGCCAGAGCGCGAATGACGGCATCGGTTTTGCATCGGTAGTGTTTGTTGAGCGCCCAGCAGCCGGAATGACTGGCCACCACGGGTTTATCCGACGTCTTAGCGGCATCCAGGCAGCTTTGCCAGCCCGTGTGGGCCACGTCCACCAGCATTCCGACCCGATTCATTTCCTTCACGACCGCTTGGCCAAAATCACTCAGCCCGGCGTCGGCCGATTCCCCGCATCCCTCACCAATCGGATTGCGACGATTGTACGTCAGATGGGCCATCCGCCAGCCCAACTGGTAAAACACGCGAATGTAGCGCAGCTCATCTTCCACCGACACCCACCGCTGCGGCAGCGGGACCCCGTTGCCCGAAAAGAGAAGGCAATGGCGATGCTGCTCTCCGGCCCGAACGATATCGTCGGGGGTGGCCGCCTTGGACACGAAGCCTCTCAACCTGTTCGTCACGTAGGTATATCGCGCCAGCCGCTTGATAAGCCGGTCGATCGCGTTGCCCTCCTCGCCGGCGTTCTGAAAAATGCACGTCACGCCCGCCGCCTTCCATGCGGCCATATATTCCGTTCGTTCCCCGATATCGTGCACGTAACGGGTCATCGACATCTCTTCGCGCAGGTCGGTCAATTCCACGCCGGACGCCCCGGCCTCATAAGCCCGCGTCAAGGCCGCACCATCCACGGCCGCACGCGGCGAGAAGCCGTACGACTCGACGACCAGTGAATTCGCATGAAGTTCCAGTCCATGCTCTAATTGTTTGGCAGTCGGCTTAAGAATACTCAGAGCGACCTCGCGGGCCCCGGCGATCTTTTTCTCCGCTGCCTTCTGTCGCTCGGGATCCATTTCAAAAGTTTCGGCCACTGTCTCGGCGCCGGGAACGGCCGTGCCCGCGGCCAGCGATAAAGCCGCACCCGCCTTGAAAAACTCACGTCGGTTCATGAAGCACCCCTTACAAATTATTGATCCTCCCCAAAGCCTTCGGCTTTGAGGCTGCCACCAATGTTCAGATTAGAAAGAGTTATCCCGGCTTGCCGGGATTCCGAGGTTTTGCATTTTACAATTTGATTTTTTAGTTTGGTAGCGGCCTTTAGGCCGCGCCAGGATTTATAGTGTCCCGAACTGTCGGGTGTATTGGGCGTTCTGCTGGATTTGGTTGTCAAAGCGCGGATACATGCCGACAATCACGCCGTCCCTGGGTTTGAGACGCTCGAAGGCGAACTTGAACGCTTCCTGAACCAGTTTTCCCTTATGACACATCCGCCCGGCGGCTAAGATCTTGAAGCCCAGGCAGGGCTGGTCCACTTGCCGGGCCACTTGGGTCATCTCGGCCGGGTCGGCGGCGAAGAACGGATAACCGATCTGGACCGTCACAATCGGCGGCATTTTCTTCAGCTCCTCCGGCGTCCGGGTCAGGTAGTAGAAGCACGTCATGAAGAAATCGACCGGCCAGCCTTCGTCGGCGATCCGTTTAATGCAATCGGGATTGTGGGCCGAGACGGCCGCCAGCACGCCCGCGTCGCGGACGCGTTTGACGAAATCGAGGACCTCGCCGTGCTTGCCTTCCCGGAAGAGCCGGTCGGTGACGCCGCCGTGATGGGCGATGGCGATGGGCCGGGTGCTCTCGACCACTTTTTCGACCGGCATGTTCTGCGACCCGCCGGAATGGAGGCAGATAAACTGCATCTTCGAGCCTCGCTCCCGCAGCGTTCGGAGGACCCCGGCCATCAGCTCGGGACGCGTCCCCTGGTGCGTGTTAATGCCCTCGCGCTCGCACGCCCGGAGAAATTCGACAATCTGCTCGGGCGTGAAATACTCTCTCATGTGCCTATCGAGCAGCGGTCCCAGATACGAGTAGCCGGAGATGGGATTGGACCCGGCGACGAGCCGGGTCACGCGGTGATCGCCGAGCCGGATCGTCGGCAATAGCGGCGCGGGCGCAGCGGTGTTGTCCCGTGCGGCGGCTTTGGCCTTGGACGTTTGTCCAAGGGTCAACGCCGTGCCCGTGACGGCGACGGAAAGCTTCGAGAGAAATTCCCGGCGCCCGGTGACGTGTGTTTCATGTCTGTTCGAGTCCATGTCTGCCTCCAATAATTCGTGTCATTCCTGACGTATTGTAACCCTCCCACCCAACGGTTGCCAATAGATTCTCGTTGTCATCCCTGCGAGACGCCTGAAGGTGCTAAGGGGATGCAGATCATTGACCGAGCTCTTCCTTGAGCAGATTGATCTCCGCCTCTAAACGAGTGAATTTCGCCTCGCCCAATTCGCTTTGAGTCGCGCGCCCGGTATCCGCACGCCTCTTCGCCAAGGCTTCGGCGACTTTATATATCTCGACGATTTCCTTTCGGATCTCGATCCGTTCGGCTTTCGTATTGCAAAGGTCCAGTCCGGCCAGCAGGGCCGCTTCTCTGGCTTTCGCGTACTCCGATCCGCTCACCCGGCCGGCATCGACAAAGACCTTCATATCCTCAACTCTCTTCTCCAGAAGCCGCCTGCGCTCCAAAAGCAATTCGCGCAGTCGTTCTTGCGTCGCCTCCCGGGCGGCTGAAACTTTCGTCGATACGGATAGCCCCTCCGCCCTCGCCGCCCTCAAAATGGTGCGATGATCACCCATCAGAAATACTGCCGAAATCGTGGTAAACAGTAATCCTATTAGGACCGCTCTCAATGGCTTTGACATTTTGGGTTCCTTTCCTCTTATCATGTACAGATAACATCGTACGATGTTCATTCGGGCGAATACTGCTGATTCTATGCTTCATGATCATTATAGTTGATAAAGGGGCACTAAGTGCTCTGGCCGAAGTTCTGTGATAGAGTTATCCAAGACGGCTACGCAAGAAGTGGCGATGCAATTTCTCGATGGCTCCGTGCTTCCACACTTCTCCTTTCGTCGCCACTCAAACTCTCTGGCAATGTAATGACCTGCGTCTATGCTTCGAGGGTGCGATGAACAAATTGTAGCAAGGCACCCGGGCTTCTGCGGCTTTGCGAGCCGAAGTAAAGGCCTTCCTTTTACGTCTCGATCGCCCGAACGGTAATGCGTATGCCCAACGAGAAAAAGCTTAGTTTTAATCCCCTTTTCTAACATGTTTAAAGTAGCGTCTGTTATGTCACGATTGTTCACCATAGACGCGTGCAGAGATGGTTTGGAATCTTTCCATGCCTCATATCCACCAAATACAAGTTTCTCAATATCCGAGCGATCCTTTTTAGCCTCGCCTAATGCCCTTCGAGAAAAGCCGTCAGGCTTCGGCTTACTAGGCCCGATCGAGTGGCACATGAACACACATCGATATAGTGCGCAGAGAGCAAGGCTTCTACCCCATAACTCGAACTTGCGATGTATAGCCTCACCAACCTCTGCACCGTAATGAAGCGCAAGATCAAGACGAATGTGGCCGTAGTGTTTCGGAGGAGCTTTCCACTCGGGTGTTATAAAAGCTGACATATCGAGCCATTGTTTCCAGTGTGTTGAGAGGAATTCAGTAAGTGCAGTAGCATATGTTTCTCCGAACTCATGGTTGCCGCTCAGAAGAGTGACAGATTTGGCAAATTCTCGCTTAAAACGAAGAACTTCTTCTAATACTCCAATCGATTGCAGACCATTATTAACGTAATCGCCAAGGAACACGACTTTCGCAGGCTTCCGTCCGGTTTTACTGATGTTGTCTCTAAGGCGGTTAACGATCAATTTGGTCGTCGAAGCATCTCCGTGAAGGTCCCCAATCACGTACACTCGTGAGGCATTTTTAAGCATTACAAGGCTGTTTGGGGCAGCAACATTGATCAGAGAATCCTCATCAACGATCTGACTTGGGTTAGCTATGTCAGGCACATGGGACCTGTGTTTCGAAAGGTGATCGACAAGGAGGGTGTACAGCGGGATGGAGAAGGGCGAGAGTGATTGTTGACTGGCGTTCCTGATTGAGGTTAAGAGGTTCTGAAGCTGAGCTTCCTTCTCGCTATTTTCAGCAGCATGAGATTTCCAAATAAGACGCATGCCGTAGGCAGCGAGATAATCTAGCAGTCGAGCAGTGTACGTTTTACCAGAGTACTGATCATCCAAGAGATGAATGCGTTCGGCTTGATATTCCCGCGTTTTTTCGTCTTTTAGGCCCTCACTTTTTTTTGTAAGCCACCTGTCCAGTGCATCGAGACCTTCAGGTGTGGCTTTAAGCAATCCTTTTCCCTTTGCCGCGTTGTGTAGATCCCGAAAATACATTTTGGAATTCGTAGTTTTATTTTTCATACCATATTTTCCTTTGCCGCTTGAAAAAAACCTCATCAAAAAAGGAGGACTCCAAAGGCAACGTCCTTTTTCCAACCGTTGTCAGCCGCCCAAAAATCCTCCAATTATTCAAGGCACATGCCATTTTCTGTCAGAACCGTTTATGAATTAGGTACGACTCATCGAAAAGTATTCCATACTCCCTGGGTTGGCAATAATCGCTAATTAAGGTTAGTGACCCACACTACCCGAGGCCCCGCGCAGTAAGGCCGCAAGCCACAAGGCAAACGTAATGACGCTGACTGTCAGGCCCGCGATGGCCCACCTGGATTGCTCTTTGATGATGGCAAAAAAACCGACCGCCAAGAAGACCGGCGGACCGAATATGATGAGAATCCCTCCAAGGGTTCCGAGCAGAGCGCCTCACCCGAAACCCGGAAGGCCCAGCATTTGCACAAGCGCAAAAAACCACGGCGACAAAGCCAGACAAAAGCTGGTCTTCCCCATGCTATCTGATTTCATCCTGTTGTATTCCCTTCTAGTATTAGAGAATTCCGCCGACACTCTAATTCATTCAAGCCAATGTCTTCATCAAAGACACGCTTGAGTATTAGTTTTTCATCCATATCTGGCTTTCCTGATAGCATTGCCTATTGTGACCTCCGGATAAGACTTCCAACCTCTCTAATAATCATTATCGCACTACTTTGGCTGAAATCGGGGAAAGAAACTCCTCGTCAAATTTCTTTGACAAAATTCATTTGTCGCTTGAACAACTCCCATCTTACGTTCATCAACTGCTGCTTCCTCGACCGTTGCCGGTTGATATTATACCCCCTGGGCCGGCTGGGAACAAAGAAATTCTAAGAGCGTGTGTGAGAAGTCGATTTATCGTAGCATGGGCATCCCTTCGGCTGCGCTCACGACAGGCTTGCCCATGAGTCGCAGGGCCATCTTGGCCCTGTCATGTGTCGTCTTCCACGGGCGAGACGCCCGTGAGACTCACGGGCAGGATGCCCGTGCTACTTCTCACACACGCTCTCACAGTAGAATACAGCCCTTGGGACTCCTTACGGAGAATTCACAAGACAGGGGGCAGAAGGCCTTCGGCATTGATGATTGTTTCATTTTTTGCGGAATTGGTGAAATCGGCGGTCATGACTGCTCTTTAGAGTCCGCATGAGCAGCAAAGCTGCACCATCCTACACGGCGTGTCCGTTCGTACTACTATCTTTCAACGTCTTGTTTTTTATGCGCGTTTTTTCTTATGACCTGCTGCAATACTATTATGTTCAAAAGCTTATGAAGTTGCCCAGGGCAGGCACGGGGACCTGCCCCTACGATTCACCAGCGATTATTAACCATTCACTATGGCTTGGCGATTTGCTCGATTCATTTGCGCTGTTTCGATTTATTTCTTATACTTTTACTGGATACTGAATTTGCAGGATTCGTGTGGGCGAGCGTACGTCGAATGGCGCGTTCCACAGGGATAGCCAATGTAACAATGAGAGGAGTACTATTTTAGGCCTTCAAAAGCCGGTCTTACCAGGGGGACAATCAAGATGAGCGATGTGATCAAACGTAGAGAGCGTATGAAATTTGGGTTTATAGGACTCGTGATTATAAGCTGCTTTTTGCTTATTGTCTCGGCTGTTATTCGAATCAACAGCATCAGAGCGACGTCCCAGCCCATTTCCAAAATGAGTCACAATCGTACCGGGGCGTCCGATCTGGAGGTTGTCAAGGGACTCCGGCAGCAGATCGTCGAGGAGTCCGAAACGCTCGCCGCCGGAGAGGCCGCTTCTGAGCCGGAGCTTTCGGAGGAACCGAACGTCGAGAGCGTCGAGACGTCCGAACCGCCTCGGGTCGCAGAAAGCCGGACGGAAGAAATCGAGCCAACAGAGCCCGAAGAACTTCCGGCCGCACCTGAGCCGCAGGCCGTCGAGGATACCCAGTACGAATCGCCGGCGGAATCCACGCTTGTCGTGGATGCAGAGCCGAAACCCGAGTCTGAAACAATCGAAGAACCGGAACCCGACGTTATCGAAGGCGCAGAGACGCCAGTCATCGAGGACATCGACACGGAAGTCTTTGCGGAAGCGGAGCCCGAAGAAACCCTTGAGGTATCCGAACCGGACCTTGTCGAGGAGCTTCGCTGGGCCATAATGGAAGAATCCGCATCGGTTGCGGCTGAAGCAGAAGAGATAGCCTCTGAGCCGGAGCCTCTTGAGGAACCGAACCTCGAGCCTGAAACGATAGTAGAACCCGCTCTCGACGCGATCGAGGAAGACGACACGAAGGTCTTTGCAGAAGCAGAGTCCGAAGAAAGTCTCATCGACCCTGAGCCGTGGTTTGGCGAGGAAACCCCGTATGAGTGGGCTGAAGAATCCACGTCTGCGGTGGAGACCAAGCCCGAGATCGAGATCGTCGAAGAACCGCAGATCGAGGTTATCGAGGAAGACGACATTGAGGTCTTTGCAGAAGCAGAGTCCGAAGAAAACTTCATCGAGCCTGAGCCGTGGTTTGCCGAGGACACCCCGTATGAGTGGGCTGAAGAATCCACGTCTGCGGTGGAGACCGAGCCCGAGATCGAGATCGTCGAAGAACCGGAGATCGAGGTCTTTACAGAAGCAGAGTCCGAAGAAAGTTTCATCGAGCCTGACCCGTGGTTTACCGAGGACGCCCGGTACGAGTCGGCCGTGGAGTCCACGGTTGAGGTGATTGATACAGAACCGACGCTCGAACCTGAAATGATCGAAGAACCTGACGTCGAGGTGATTGAAGACACTGAAGCTCAAACCATCGAGGAAGCCGACGCCGAGGTCTTTGCAGAGGTGGAACCTGAGGAGCCGCTTGTGGCGTACGAAATGGAGGTCGTCGAGGAATCTCAGCCGGAGATCATCGAAGAGCCCACATGGGTCGTTACTGAAGAGGCATACGCCGAGCCGGAGCGTCTTGAGGAGCCGAATGTCGAGGTGATCGAGGAGACGGGGTCGCGAGCCATCGAGGAAACCAACACCGAGGCATTGGCAGAGGTGGAACTCGAAGAGATCCTTGTGACATACGAAATGGACGCTGCCGAGGAACCTCGCCCGGAGACCGTGGCCGAAGAGGACGTGGAGGAACGGGAATCTCTGTTCTCATCCCTTATTCAGGAGATTTTCGGAGAATACGAAGCTACAGATGTCGAGGACGCCGCGACAGAACCCGTTGAAGCCGCGACACCGGAGGTTACCGAAGAACCCCGGCCCGAGGCTTCCGTCATCGAAGAGGAAACCGATTCCGTATCGCTGCGCCTTACTCACATCATGAGCGGCAAAGCCGGTCCGGCCGCGGCGAAAGAGCCGCAGGTAGAAACCGTTAAGGAAGTTAAGCCTGACGAGAAGACACCTAAGCCGGAAGCTAAGAAGGATAAACCTCGCCGGAAGACCGTTGAGCAAAAGAAATCCGTATTCTCATACCTTCAAGGGATACTCAAAGAGTCCAAATAGGAATGCGTAACAAGGGCCAATGACATAGATAATCCTTGACGCTTGACGATCTGTTCATGGTGGGATAACATGCCCGCCATGAACGGATATGCCCTATGGCTCCTATTGTGTCTTTTGAGCGTCTCTACTATCGCCGGGGAAAATCCGAAATGGGGCGATACGCGGTCGAGAGACTGGCCGGCGGAATGTAAACAGATCGCCATACCGTCAACGGCAGACGGCAAGCAACAGCCGGCGTATTTTTTCAGGTGTATCAGCAAAAACCCTCGGCCGCTGATCGTGAGCCTGCACACCTGGAGCGGCGATTACAGACAGAAAGACGCGTTGGCCCCGCAGTGCATTGCCGACGATTACAACTACATTCATCCGGACTTCAGGGGCCCGAACCGAACGCCGGAAGCGTGCGGCAGCGACCTGGTAATCAGCGACATCGACGACGCCATCGATTACGCCATCAATAACGCCCCCGTGGATACCCGTTCCATCCATGTAATCGGCGTCAGCGGCGGCGGCTACGCCACGTTACTGACCTATATGAGATCGAAGCACACCATCCGCACGTTCTCCGCCTGGGCGTCCATCTCCGATATCGAACGATGGTACTACGAATCGGAAGGCAGAAAGAGCAAATACGCTAAAGACATTGCGATGGCCACGACCGGAAAGAAATTCTCCGGCGACACGTACACGATGAATCCGGAATCGGCCCGGCAACGTTCGCCCCTCCTGATGCAGACGCCGGTAACGAAACGGGCCGGCAGCAAGCTCTATATCACCACCGGGATTCACGACGGCTACACGGGTTCGGTGCCCATCACCCACTCGCTCCGATTCTACAACAAGGTCGTGAACGACTTCGACGCCTCACAAAAGGACGCGCTGATCCCGGACGAGGACATATTGGAGATGGTGGTATCGAGAAATTTCAACACGCCCCGAAAAGACACGCTCGGCGGCAAAGTCGTTCATTACCGAAAGCGTTTCAGCGACAAGGTGCAGTTAACCATCTTCGAAGGTACCCACGAAATGCTGACCGACGTCGCTCTAAACCACGTAAGAAACGCAAAGAAAATTCTGGCCGTCGGCGATTCCAACGGCGCCTTCAGCTATGGCTGGGTCCGTCAACTGGCCCACCTTCGCTTTCACGACTGGATTTACAACACCGCCATCTCGGGCAACACCGTCGGTTTCGACAACAACAATAATGAGAAGCTGAATACCCTCCGGAATATCGATCGGTATATGAATGAAGCCTCCACGCAACTGAGCGGCCTCGACGCTATTATCATCATGTTAGGTTCCAATGACTGTAAGGCAGTATTCACCGACCGCCTGGAACGCGTCCCGGAGAACCTGCACACTTTGATCCACAAAATCAAATCGAACGCGATATACAAGCAATATCAGCCCACGATTGCCATCGTGTCGCCGCCGCCTTATGGCCCCGATGACATGCTCATCGCGAAGTACCGTCACGGCGGCGAGCGCATTGCAACCCTCATCCCGCAATTCAAGACCCTCGCCGAACGAGAACAATGTATTTACATCAATAACTACGATCGATTAAAAGGAATCTTCGAACACGTCACCACCGACGGAGTGCACCTGACGCTCGAAGGCCAAAAACTCATGGCAACCATCATCAACAAGGCCCTAAATGAATTTTTACCACAGACGCCGTCCCTTCGATGAATTCCATTCGGCCCGAGCTCATGGCCGAGGGCAAGATAAGCATACTAAAACCATAGTCCAATCCATTTTCACTTTCGTATCGCCTCTTTCACTGTGGCGGATACGAGGATCTTCATCGTGTCGTATATTTTTATTTGATGATCTTCCTGCTTAAGCATTATTTGTAAATCGGTGCATGCAAGTAATAGATGAGCAACCCCTTTCGCCTCAAATTTATCGATGATCTCATCCATTGCTTGTTTATCATTAATCGTCTCTTGATTATTGACTAAGTGAACGATCGACTTATCGACTTTGACTTGATCCTCTTCGTCGGGTATGAATACTTCAATCCCTGCTTCTTCCAGCGCTGTGGAATAGAGTTTGCTTTTAATGGTCGTAGAGGTCGCCAATAGAAGTATCTTTTTCGCATCGTTTTTAACCAGATACTTCGTCGTTTCTTTTATAATACTTAAGAACCTGATATCCACTTCCCGTTCCAGCTCGTCGAAGAAGATATGAACGGTATTGCAGGGTATCGCCACAAAATCGGCTTTCCCCTCTTTCAGATGCCTGGCCCCGTCAATTAACTTATCGAGGTAATACTCTTTGTACTCACCGTTTTCAATAAACCGTTCTTCCTTCTCGAGATTGAGCGGAACGTTCCAGAGCAATATAGAAGGCCGGGTATTTTCATATTTTAAATACTCCTCGATAACATCCAGGTAGAAATCAGCGGATGAATGGGGTCCCATACCTCCCAAAATTCCAATCGTTTTAGACGTTACGTCTGATTGTGCGGAAATAGAGGACCCCCCACATTCATTCGTGGAAGTACAACTTGTTGTGAAAATAAAAAGGGCCAGGAGAATGAACAGTTTTCTCTTATAGTTGAAATAAAACATATACGATTGGACCTTTCTGTCTAAGACGAATATTATTGCCATAATTGATCGTCGCTCGTCTATTGTATTTAGCTGACAACGAACGTGCAACCCGTACCTTACGCATATCCGCTATCCGTACTTCTTTTCAACACAAACGAGAAGAAATGAGTAAAAAGTCCCCTGAATTCCAAAAGAGTCACTGCGCCGCAGCCACGATTTCAACGCCACTCAGTATCGTCTTGCCTTGCTGTTGTTCGAGTTCGATCTTCAATGAGCCGTCGATTTCGATATTCTCGAATTGCAGGGCAACGGACCTCATGCGACCGCCCGCGGCTTTGGCGATGTCGAAGTTCTCGGCCACAGTGCGACTGTTCATAACGATGTCAAATCGCCGCCCTCCCGGATCGTCGTGATCGGGTTCGGCAAAGTAGAGGCGAACGGTGTAAGTCGTCGATCGCAAATTCCGTATCGTGATTGCCGAGACTCCCTCCACGCCCGACGCGGCAACCCACGGCCAAGCGGATCCGCTCTCGATCCAAAGCGAATGATGGTAATAGAACTCGGCCGACGACGGTTCAACCTCGATCTTCAATTCCGGCGACGGGCCACCTCGACTCGGGTAGTCCAGCCACAGGGTTCCCTCTTCGGTCATGCGGTCGCCCGGCGCCCCGAAGTTGACGCCCGCTCGCACGATGTCGGTAGCCGTCCCCGTCCCCCATGCGGCCCATTGTTCGTACTCGGGCGGCATCGGCACCAAAGCCAGCCCCGTGGGCAACGGATAGCTACACGTGCAGCCTTCGTAGAAGTAAGGGACATTCAGCAAACCACACGCCGGAATGATGCTGTTCGTGCATCCGGATCTCGGGCCGCTGATGTAGCACGTACCACTCTCCAGCCGCTTATCATAGAACGCTGCGGTTCCCGATCGCATCGTATACAAGTAGCCGTAATCGACCCCTCCATCGCAGCCATAGCTCTTGGGAAATGTTCGCGGCTCGATCTTACCCGTGAGCGGATTAACGCGATTGCCGGCGGCCGGTTTTCCCGGATTCCAATCATCCAACTGATAAGGCGGCCGATACTGGTTTGGCTGAACGGCCCGGCGATCGCGATGAGGAAACTCGATGTCTGCGCCCAGTCGTTCCTTTGATGTCAGCACCCGGCCCGTGTACACGTCGCTCAGCACGCGAGGCAGCAACGTGTAAGGGACCTCCTTGCCTTCACGGTGGCGGGCCATCCAATCTTTCACGTACGAAATCATCACGCCATCGACAAACATCGGTTGCGGCGACCGCTTGAAATGTCCCAGTGTGTCGTCGAACCAAAGAACACTCATAGGTGCTTTGACTCGCTCATCGTGGCTTGACCAGCCGCCCGTGTAGTTTACAGCGCCCGGCAGGGGTCCCTGACGACGAACAACGGTCATGCCCGTCGTTCGTTCAATCGCGAAGCTTTCGGTATCCCGATCTACCGCGACCAGCCGAGCGTGGTCGTCGTCCAACAGATTCACACAGGCCGTACCGCCGTACGGTCGTAAGACGTCGAAGACGGACATCCCGATCTCAGCGGCGTCTCCGTTGGCCAACCAATGGGCGCCGTTGATGACGGCAACACTCGCCATGTACGGCGGATACTTGATCTCGCCGGGCCCGCCCACTCGAAACGAGACGCGTTTGCCGTACAGACCCGCGGCGTCGAATTTCTGCCGGAGACGTTCGATCTTGACGACATCCGGATCGATTGCGATGACGTGAAACTCGGTTAGCGTGACAAGCGTCTCCAGAAAACCGTGCTCAGCGATCCCCAACATAAGTGCGTAGCCATGCCGGTCGTCAATGGCATCGAGGACCTGTTTACCGAAACGAGACGAGTTGTCGTATTTCATCGGAAGTGTTTCGACCTTCAGTGGATAACGCGTAACGGTCTTCGGCTTTCGCGCCCCAAAGCAGTAGAGTTCTCCATCCAAAGTCACAACGACCAGCTTTCCGTCGGCAACAAGCAATGTGTGAACCTCGCCTTCGACACCGGGAAAATCATCGCCGAAATGGAACGGTTGCTCTCCCGCATGGATTGTCGTTCGCACGTCCGGCTCTCCCGGACCCTGATAGATCTTGTCTTCGTGGAGATCGCGGTTGATGTTGGCGTCCTGCACGACTTTGCCACGTCGGACGTCCGCCGAAGTGAACCAGCCGCCCGGAATGCGTCCGGGCCTGGGCAATACAAGGGACAAGAGCTTGCCGGATCGCACGTCGAAATGAGCGGGAACCGCCTGACCACACGGCACGACCAGCTCGTTGCCGTTGACAACCAAATAACCCTGTGGTGTCACGCCCCCAAGCGATTTGGCGGCGTGCGGATGCTGGCCGTAAACGTAGCCGCAGTCATCGTTCAGCCAGACGACTCGCCCGGTTTCGGCATCGAGCGAGTAGAGGAACACACCCTCGAACGGCCACACACCCGCCGCGAAGTAAATCTTTCCGTCATGCAAAACAGGTCCGCCCCGGACGGGCCAAACCGAGATCAAACGCCCATTGCCCAGGATTGTCCGTTCGGACGGCACAGCACGGAACTTCCAGAGCAGCCGACCGTCTTCCGCGGCCAGGCAGTACAAGTGCCCGTCGTCCGATCCAATGAAGATTCGATCCTTCCACGCGACCGGAGCCAACCGCACGGGGCCGCCGGTGTAAAATCGCCATTTCTGCTCGCCGGTATCGATATCCAGGGCCGTTACACTGTCGTTTCGCGACGAAGCGATGAACATCGTTTTATCCAGAACGACCGGTTCATAACCGGCATCGAACTGAATCCGCTTCGTTCGAAAAGCCGGCTTAAGCTTCGGAAGCTGACGCACCCACGAAAGATGCAGTGAGTCCGGCAAGGTCTGCGAAGTCCGAGCACTCCGGGCCGCGTCGTATCGCCACATCGGCCAGTCCTCAGCCGAAGCAGTAGCTGCGACACAGGCAAAAACCAGTGAGATAGCCACCAGAGCCAGGCGAGAGAACATTCGTCGCATCGCCCCGTCTTTACCGTGTGAGTCTTGCAATGCCGTACGCGGGAAGGTCTTCAAGCGTTGCTTCACGATGATCTCCTGGAATATCTACGTTGGCTTTTCCGAAAACGGTCGTGTCATTAAAAGGCAATGGATAGGCATTTTGATTTTTCCACCATAGGAATGATTATACTCCTCTAAAGCAAGGCGGATCAAGGGGAAAACCATCCGTGATATAATGCTTGAGGGGGAATTTAAAGTGTACACCTGCCCGATAGAACCAGCGACGGGATCTTAATTCGCAATTCCTAATTGAATATGCAGCGGCCCGCCCGGTCCCAGCGGGATTCCGATCACCATCCAGATGCACAGCAGGAGTATCCAGGAGATAAGAAAAAACACACTATAAGGCATCATCGTTGCGATGATCGTGCCGATACCGTTTTTCTCGTCATACTTTTGTGAGAAGGAAACGATCAGGGCAAAATAACTCATCATCGGCGTGATCAGATTGGTGACGGAATCTCCGATGCGAAAAGCCACCTGGGTTAAAGCCGGATGATACCCCAGGAGCATGAACATCGGCACAAAAACCGGCGCCATGATCGCCCATTTCGCCGACGCGCTGCCCATAAACATGTTGATAAAGGCAGACAGAAACACAAAAGCCACAATCAGCAGAATCCCCGTCAGGCCGATGTTTTTCAGGAACTCCGCCCCGTGTATCGCCAGAATAATACCGAGCCGGCTGTATTTGAAGAAGTACACAAACTGGGCCGCAAAGAAAACCAGAACAATATAGTTCGACATGGGTTTCATACTGTTGACGATATGCTTTACGAAATCCTTGTCGTTCTTAACGGACCCGACGATCAAGCCATAAATCAAACCGGGCACCAGGAAGATCAGCAAAATCGCCGTAATGATGCCGGCAAAAAACGGAGAATCAAGCACCTCCTGGGTCTCTGGATTCCGTAATATCCCACCCTTAGGAAAAACCGCTACGAATAACACGACAATAACGCCGATCAGCCCGATCAGCGCGCCAAGTAGCGCTTTTTTCTCCCGACGCGTGAGTTTCTCAACCAACCCTTTCTCCGCCGAGCCTCGATACGCTCCCAGCCTGGGCTCCACGATCTTTTCGGTGATCCAGGTGCCGACCGCCGTGATCGTAAAGGTCGAAACACACATGAAATAATAATTTACCGTCGGATTGACCGTGACCGAATCATCAATAATATGCGCCGCCGCTTCGGACAGACCCGCCATGGGATGCCGGCCGATCGCGTGATAGATCATCGCACCTAATGGAATCAACACCACATAGCCGACCCCCCCGCCGACCGAAGAAAGCACCCCGGCTAACACAATGGCCGCCGTAACAAGCCGCGCGGGCGCATGAAGAACCAGGGCTTTAATCGTGGCCGCGAACAATCCCGATCCTTCCGCGACGCCGATCCCGATCATCGCCGCGAGGACATATCCCAGGGGCGGAAAAGTCACGAAGTTCACCATCACATGGGTATACATCCATCTCAGTCCCTCCGGGCTCAACAGGTTATTAACGGTGATCACCGACTGGTCACCCGGATGAATGGCTTGTACCGAGGCCATCTTCGCCAGCCAGGATACGAGCACAACCAGCAGCGCCAGCAAGGCAAAAAGGGTGGCCGGATGGGGGAGTTTGTTGCCGATCAGTTCGATCAGGTCTAATATTTTCTTAAATGGCCGTACAAAAACGGAGGTCATGCTATCCAGTGTACAGTCTAATCCCAATCCTGCCAAGCAGATCGTAATTCTTTTGACGGGATAACAGGATTTATGCAGTCTTTTGCCTTCGATGTTCGATATTGGAAATTCGATATTGGTTATTCAATACAACGGTCTTGCCCCACCAAAACGTAGGGTGCGATGTTTCGCACCATTTCAATCTTCGACAGGATTCACAAGATTAACAGGATTTGAGAAATAGGTATGATGTCCCCCGAATCTTAAGGCAGAGACCTTTCATTTTGACAAAACTTATTTCATAAGGGCAGACCCCGCGTTTTCCCCCCGGATGAATGGCCTGGACCGAAGCCATCTTGGCCAGCCAGGACGCGACGACAACGAGCAGCGCGAGCAAGGCAAAAAGGGTAGCCGGGTGGGGAAGTTTGTTTCCGATCAGTTCGATCAGGTCTAATATTTTCTTAAATGGCCGTACAAAAACGGAACTCATGCTTCTCGTTCCCTATACTGTCGATTCATGCGTCCGCACAGTGTACAGTCTTATCGTAGCCCTGCCAAGAAGATCGTAATTCTTTTGACTGGATAACAGAATTAACAAGATAAATAATCCGGTTTAGCCACAGATTTCACAGGTTAACATGGTTTCAAAAACCCAAATACTATTCACTAACGACCAACGACAAAGTATTGCCACAGAGGACTCAGAGGACACCGAGCAATAGTCAATAATCATTTATCAATAATCAATGTTATGCCCCACCAAAACGTAGGGCGCGATGTTTCGCACCATTTCAATCTTTGACAGGATTAACAAGGTTTACACGGTTTGAGAAATAAGTATGATGTCCCCTGATTTCCACTATTTCAATCCTTCTTAAATTGTTTCATGAAAGAACCGGCATCCGTGTCAGGCTTAGGTATTTGTGCACGTTTTATCTGGCTTAAGAAATCATGCTCGAAAACCGGATAAACTGGTTCTGCCTTTGTTATATTTGGCACAACAACTCCTCCCTGGTCCGCAATCGCGCTTTGTAAGACACCGAATACTTTCCCCGTCTTCAGGGAGAAGACAGGCCCGCCACTATTACCGGGAGCAGCGGTTAGATTGAGTTGAAAGCCCTTTAAATACTTTTGGGGCGTGTTGGGAGCTGGAATTATTGAACTGACTATTCCCGTTGTGAATGAACTGGTCGCTGTTCCAATCTGTTCATTCAAGTAATTTCCCAAGGGGAATCCACAAGTTGCTATTTCATCGCCCTCACAGACATTTTGAGAGTCTTCAATTTCTATAAACGGAAAACCAGTTGGAAAGGCCGCGTGCGGCACCACCCTTATTCCGGCGAGATCGAAGTCGGTCTTTGCCATACAAATAGTGGCCTGAGTGGGTACTGCGAGAAGTTGGTCATGTTCGAAGTCAGTTCGATAAAAGATCACAAACGGTATGTGTCGGTGTCTTATCCAACCTCCTCTTATGCCTTCTTTCGAGTCTACCTTCTCAAGATCACCAATTTGCTCAATCAAAGGTTTGGCCATAAAAGCGGAAAGTACGTGCTCACAGGTGACTATCACTCCAAGAGAATCAACACAGAATCCAGATCCTATAATAACAAATGGACACTTGCCGTCACCCTTGTCGGCCATGATGGCAAGGGCAACAGTCGCAGCTTTAATGGAATTAAAAATAGCTCTTCTTTCAGGCATATTTGTCGGCGTTTTATATACGCACAATAACCAGCATTTAGTGGTTGTCCGTAGTTATTCTATTTTTTGAAAAAGGTTGACCGCAAATATCCTTTCCTTGCGTATTCCTCAATTTTTCCAAGCAGTTTTTTGCTTATAACAACGTCAGGA
>Ga0180431_10002639_pt1 | contig 23816 bp, 20 predicted proteins | sample SS_ome_11_FD_132459 | JGI IMG/M metagenome (GOLD analysis project Ga0180431, IMG submission 132459) | Hypersaline lake sediment archaeal communities from the Salton Sea, California, USA - SS_1_MS_1 metaG | ecosystem: Environmental > Aquatic > Non-marine Saline and Alkaline > Hypersaline >...
GCCTCGGCGCAGCCAACCGTCACGAGCACGTTGTCTGGACCAGCCCCCGGGTAGAGGGCGGCAATCCGCTCCCGCAGTTCCGGGGTGCCCTCCACGTGGGGGTAGTTGAGCTCTGTCGCCATCAGATCATCAAGGTCTGAACCGTCGCTCAACAACTCTTGCAGCGTCAGAGGATGGGCGCCGCTTTCGGAGAGATTGAACTCGACAGCCTGTTCCCAGTCTGACATGATGCGCTCAAGCTCGAAGGGGTGAAACTCGGTCATGATATCTCCTCGTCTCGCCTCGCGCTACGCGGTGTCACGTGGTGAAGATCACGGCGGCACCGATCAGGGCCACAACGGTCCCAAAGATGGAACGGGCCGTGATTGCCTCGTCAAAGATCCAGTGGTCGAAGGGGATGAGAATGATGGGGCTCAGAGCCATCAGCGTCGAGGCGATGCCCACAGGGGCGGATCGAACAGCGATCAAAGACAGCCAGACACCGATGAAAGGTCCGATGAACGCCCCGCCGACCAGCCAAATCCGGGTACGGGGGTCGTGCAACGCCTGCAACGTTGGTGCGATCTGGCCGCGAAGCAAGGCCATGAGCCATAGGATCGTGGCTGCCACGATCATCCTGATGACTGTGGCCGAGAGGGCGGGAAAGTCGCCCACCATGCCGCGCTTGGCCGCAACCAGTCCCAGGGCTTGACCCGTGGCGCCGGTTATGCCCAGGAGCACCCCCAGGGTTCTTTTCCGTGCGTCCTCCGCTTCCTTGATGTTGTCCTCGGACCGCGAGTCCGGCTGGCGTTCCGACACGACCCAGGCGATGCCCGCCACCGTGATTAGAATGGCGGCGATCTCTAAGGGCAGCAGCATCTCTCCCAGCAGAGCCCAAGCTGCCACCGTACTGATGACCGGCACCAGCGTCATCAGCATCATGGACTTCCGCGGCCCAATCAACAGAAATGCGTGAAAGAGAGACCCATCGCCCACGATGAGGCCGATGGTGCCCGAGACGCCCAGCCAACCCCAGCGATACAGCTCGGCTTCGATGGGCCACACGGTGCCGCGGACCAACAGATGAGTCAGCGAGAGAAAGATGACGGCGAAAATGAGTCGGACCCGATTGACGACCCGAGAACCGACGCGTCGGCCAGCGAACGTGAACTGAATCGAGTTAAGCGACCAACAGAAAGAGGTCGCCAGAGCGGCAAGTTCTCCCACTACGTGCTCCTCTTGAACGCGAAAGTTGTCGGCGACTGCCCTTCTCCAAAGAGGCTGCGTACGACGGGACTGCTCAGAAGCCTCTCTGCTGCCCCTGCCAGGGAGGAGGGGCGTCCTCCCCAAACTCCTCAACGCTGGGCCCGTTCAACGTCTGCAGCCGCCAGGTGCCGTAGAGATAGCTTGCGACCAGCAGCACAATGGTCGCTGGCCACCCCAGTACGACCGTGACGACGCCGAGGGATGCTGCCCCCGCCCTCTGGAATAGCGCCCACTGTATGGCCAGGCGGAGGCTGAAGAAGACCCCCCACGCCGATGTCACCTCGCTGTAGGCTGGACGTACCTTCGGGTGCCAGTACCACGCCAGCGGCCACCCCCGGGCTAGATGGCTGCTCAATGCCACCAGGGGCCGCCCTATCAGCACACTGATCAAGCAAATCAGGGCCGTCAGTCCGCCGTTGACCAGATTGGGAAGAAAGTACCCCTCCGCTCGGTCGCTCCCCAGGGCGGACAAGAGGGCCAGCGCCGTCGCGGCCAACCCCCCGGCGGCGTAGCCCCAGGGTTCCCCCCGAACGAGACGCACGAGACCCAGCGCGACGGCAACGCCCATCGCACCCCAGCTCGCCGCCGTGAAGCCGAGCACGGCGTTCAGGACGAGGAAGATAGTGGGGGGAAGAATAGCGTCGATCACGCGGCTGCGACCCGCCACGACCGCGCGGAACTCCTCTAGCACTTCCTGAAGCCTACCATCTTGTGCCAACAGTCTATCTCCAAGTTAATGCCCGGCGTCTCGTCCAGTCCAGGGTAGAGTATAGCACGCCCGGACCCGCTGGCAAACCGGTTCGAGTGGCGGTGTCGGCCTGATGCGGGTCCACAGGGTGAGATCGCCGCTGGCCCATCTGGGCAGTCCTACGGCTTCTCGGCCTGCGTGCGCTGTCCCAAAGAGAGAATGCCCGCCATGGTCCGACCGTGTTTCCTTCCCGCGGATGGCGCATACAGTGCTATGAGTCCTTGCTTGGCGACCACAGCGCCACTGCATATGGAACTCTTATCCTTGTTGTCCAAAACAGCCTTGACAAGCATAACGGCTCACGCTATAGTCCAGGCATTGCCTAGGTAAGGTGCATGAAGATCTAGCGCCCAGTGTCTGATCTAGTCTGGGCGTTTTTGTTTTTCTGCTCAGGGTCTCTTGAGGGAGGCTATCGGATGACTCACAGGCCATTACGGCAAAAGGATACCAGTGACTGAACAGACTTTGGACATTGCTGACGGGAGAATCGTCTGCCTCGACTACACGCTCCGCCTCGAAGATGATGAGGTCGTCGACACGTCTGAGGACCGAGAACCGATCGAGTTCGTGCAGGGACAGCGGCAGATCGTACCCGGACTTGAGGATGCGCTCTACGGTATGGAGGTGGGCGACGAGAAGAGCGTGGTCGTGGAACCGGCTGAAGGATACGGCGAGAGGAATCCAGAAGCCAGCCAGGACGTGCCGCGGGACGCGTTCCAGGAGGACGTGGAGCTCGAAGCCGGCATGCCGATCCAGGTTTCGGATGGGTCAGGACGCACAGCCACGGCTTTCGTCGCGGAGGTCGGAGACGATTCCGTGAAGCTTGACTTCAACCACCCGCTGGCGGGTGAGACGCTCCACTTCGAGGTGGAGGTGGTAGACGTTCGGGAAGCGAGTGCCGCAGATCTGATGGGCGGCTGTGGAACGTGCGGCGGCTGTTCAAGCGACTCCTGCTGCTGAACTCCGCGCGCAGACAGACCAAGAAGGGAGAAGGCCCGGCCATGTCCGCCGGGCCTTTTCACATGGAGGCATGCGACGGGTTTCGGGGCCGAGGACCGCGCCGCGGCTCAAGCCGCATGGTCTAGAACCCCTTGTGCTCGGTCCGGGCGATGATCTCATCCTGCAGGGCCCGGCTCAGGTCACAGAAGTAGTCGCTGTACCCTGCCACGCGCACGATCAGGTCCCGGTAGTCGTCAGGGTGCTCCTGGGCCGCTCGCAGCGTCTCCGCATCCACCACGTTGAACTGAATATGGTGCCCATCTAGATTGAAGTACGTGCGGATCAACCGGGCAAACTTGTCCAAGCCGTCATCGCCCTCCAGCACCTGTGGCGTGAACTTCTGATTGAACAGGGTACCGCCCGTTCGAACGTGATCCATCTTGGTGACAGATCTTATGACCGCCGTCGGTCCCTTGCGGTCGGCTCCCTGGACCGGTGAGATTCCTTCGGAGATAGGGCTGCCGCCCCTCCGACCGTCGGGCAAGGCGCCCACAACCGAGCCGAAGTAGACGTGTACCGTCGTGGGCAGCATGTTCACCCGGTAGGTGCCGCCGCGCGGTGTCGGTCGCCCGTCGACGGCGTTGAAATACGCCTCGAAGACGGCGACCATCACGGCGTCTGCGTAATCGTCGTCGTTGCCGTATTTGGGGGTCCGGTTTAGAAGCTGTTGCCGGAACCGTTCGCTGCCGCCGAAATCCTCCTGGAGCGCCCGTAGGAGCTCACCCATGGAGAGCGTCTGTTGGTCAAAGACGTGGTACTTCACGGCAGTCAAGGCGTCACTCATCGTGCCCAGTCCGACGCCCTGGATGTAGTTGGTGTTATAGCGCGTCCCCCCGTCATGGTAGTCTCTGCCCTTCGCCACGCAATCGTCCGTCAGAAGGGAGAGGAACGGAGCCGGTAGTTCGCGAGCGAAGAGCCGCTCGATCACATTGTTGCCCCGGACCTTGACGTCGATGAAGTACTGGAGCTGCTTTCGGTAGGCGTCGAAGAGCTCTTCGAAGGTCTCAAAGGTTGTCGGATCACCCGTCGACAGGCCGATCACATCTCCGGTCCTTGGATCAACCCCATTGTTGAGTGTGATCTCGAGGACCTTGGGCATATTGAAATAGCCGGTTAGGATGTAGCTCTCTTTGCCGAAGGCCCCCGCCTCGACGCAGCCGCTCGTACCTCCCGCTCGGGCATCCTCGATCGACTTTCCTTGCCTCACCAGCTCCTGAACGATTAAGTCACAGTTGAACACGTCGGGCTTGCCCATTCCTTGACGGATTACCCGGCAAGTGTGGTCGAGGAATCCCCTGGGGCTCTTCTTGCTGATCTGGACCGATGGGTTGGGCTGCACCTGACGCATCGTTGCGATCACGTCTAGCATCAGGTGTGAGAGCTCGTTGGAGCCGTCGGAGCCATCCTGCCTCAGCCCGCCGAGGTTGATCTGCACGAAATCCGTGTACGTGCCGCTTTCCTCGGCCGTCACGCCTACTTTGGGCGGGGCCGGCTGATTGTCGAACTTGATCCAAAGGCACTGGAGCAATTCCTCGGCCTCTTCGCGTGTCAATGTGCCCGCGTCGACGTCCCGACGGTAGAACGGAAAGAGGTGTTGATCCAGATGCCCGGGACAGAACGCATCCCACGGATTCAACTCAGTGGTGACTCCGAGGTGCACGAACCAGTAGTACTGGATCGCCTCCCAGAAACTACGCGGCCCGTGCGCGGGGACGTGTCTGCAGATCGCGGCGATGCGGTCCAATTCCGCCCTCCGATCAGGGTCATTCTCCTGGCTGGCGAGCTCGATAGCCAGATCCGCGTGACGCTCCGCGAATCGAACCAGGGCATCCGCACAGATCCGCATAGCCGTCAACTCTTCCTGCTTGTCGTAGGCCTCTGGGTCGCCCAGGTAGTCGAGACCCCTCAGCTGCTGCGTGATCTCCCGCTTGAAGTCGAGCATCCCCTTGCTGTATATCTTATCGTCGTGGACAGTGTGCCCCGGGGAGCGCTGCTCCATGAACTCGGTGAAGACCCCCGCTTCGTAAGCGGCCTTCCACGCCTCGGTCATCTCACCGAATATCCTGTCTCGCATCGACCGACCCTCCCAGAAGGGAATGATCGTGTCGCGGTAGACCCTCTTGGCGTCGTCGCTGACGGCGAAGGACGTCTTCTCCCGTGAGTCGAGAATATCGAGGTCTTCCATGGAGTGGCAGCAGAGCTCTGGGTACGTGGGGGCTGCCTTCGGGCGGGGGCCTTTCTCTCCCACGATCAGCTCGTCTGGCGCGATTATGATCGTCTTCCTGTCCATCAGATGACGGAAGGCCAGCGCACGCTCCACCGGCGTCGACAACGGTCGTCGCTGTTCTTTGTAGAACGCCGTCAGGAGCTCGGCCCGTTCGGCTGAGAGCGCGGTGACAGCCTCGCGGCTCTGCTCCCTCAGTCGACAAACTCGTTCAGTCATTTCCATAGGCTCGGCCCTCCCAATACGTGGGGCAGATGTCGCCCCCCGTTAGATCTTAGACGTGGCAGCTTGCTCTCTCACTATCTAACCTATCCGGGCATCACGTTCAAACCCCGGGACCGTAGACGCTCCCGGACCTCTTCAATCCTCTCCGGCCCGGGCGGTTGGATCTCTGGCATAGGACAATGCTTGCCCAACCGCTCATACTTATCGCGCCCGATCTCATGATACGGCAACACGTCAATTCCATCAAGGGCCGGAAGGCTGAGGGCGAGGGTGCCGATGGCGCGAAGACTCGACTCATCCTCGTTGATTCCCGGTATCAGCGGCACACGTAGAAGGATGTGCTCACCGTGCTGGGAGAGTGCACGCAGGTTTGCCAGGATGCGCTCGTTGGACACACCCGTGACCTCCCGGTGGCGCTGGTCGTCAACCAGTTTCAGATCGTACAGGAAAAGGTCCACGTCCTCCCGCAGCTCATCAAGCACAGTCCAGGGTCCAAAGCCGCAGGTGTCCAGACAGGTGTGAACCCCCTCTCGGCGGCAAGCGGCCAGGAGACCGCGCAAAAAGTCCGGCTGGGACAGCGGTTCACCCCCTGAAAACGTGACGCCACCCTCGGACGTATCATAGAAAGGTGCGTCACGCAGGATCTCGTCCACCACCTCGCCGACGGTCATCTCCCGGCCCACCATCTCACGTGCCTCGGCGTAGCAGACCTCGACACAGGCCCCGCAGCGGGTGCAGCGCCTCCTGTCCGTGGTCATGTCACACTCATCGGATGCGATAGCGCCCTGCTTGCAGACAGCGACACAGGCCTGGCATCCGATACACCGTCCAGGGCGCAGGATCAGCTCCGGCGCGAGTAACTGTCCCTCGGGGTTATGACACCACCAGCAGTGCAGGGGGCAACCCTTGAGAAACACCGTGGTCCGAATCCCCGGGCCGTCGTGTATCGAGAACTTCTTGATGTCAAAGACGATTCCGCTCAACATGACCTCAGTCCCTGGTGCCCCAAACCTCCTTGCTCAGAACCGGGCGGCGACAGCCAGCCTGTCGGAGTCTTCGCTGGCCCCCTCAGCAGCACGGGGGCTGCGCAGGTGTCGAAGGGCCATCCGGTCCATCAAAGCGAAACCGCCAGACTGGTTGATCTGGCGGTGTAGGGTCCTCTCCTATCTCGTCCGGCAGGCATGTGGAACCCGGGGCCCGATGCCCTACGGGGATCCTCCCTCCAGCAAGAAGCCGGACTTGAGCGGATCGTCACGGTCCACGACGAAGTGCTGGAAGCCTGTCACGTAGGCTCGACCGGCAATCTCGGGTATCACCGCGTCGAAGGTTCCTACTTTCGTCTCTCGGAGCAGGCGGCCCGTGAAGCGCGTGCCCAAAATGCTCTCGTTCACAAAAGGCTCGTCCAGCCCGAGATGTCCCTTCGCGTACAATGCCGCCATCTTGGCGCTCGTTCCGGTGCCACACGGGGACCGGTCCGCCTGCGACTCGCCGAAGATGACGACGTTGCGGCAGTCCACGTCGTCTTGTGGTCTGTCCTCATAGATCTCCACCAGGTCGATAGCGTCGATGTGGGGAGCCGTGGGATGGACCACGTCGAGCTGCTCGTTGACCGCTGTCAGGATCTCCATGCCCTTGGCCGTGAGCTCTGCGAGGTTGGCCCGCTCCACTGGAAGGCCCAACTCCCCGGCGGGCACGAGGGCGAAGAAGTTCCCTCCAAATGACACGTCCACCGTCAACCGACCCGAAGAGAGCTCAAGCTCGAGATCGTGCCGGTACAGGAAGGCGGGCACATTCTCCACCGCGATTTCGCCAACTCGACCGTCTTCCACCTGAGCACGGGCGCGTACCAGCCCTGCGGGTGTGTCCAGCACGACGTCTGTCTCTGGCTCCTCGGCGGGGACGACGCCCGTTGCGAGTGCAGCGGCCACGGCCCCGATGGAGCCGTGCCCGCACATTGCCAGATAACCCCCTGTGTCCATGAAAACCACGCCTAGATCTGCTTCGGGGGAGGCCGGCGCCATCAGAATGGCGCCGAACATGTCTGCATGCCCGCGAGGTTCGTGCAAGAGCGTAGTACGGATGGTGTCGTATGCTTGCTGAAGCCGCTCGCGCCTTTCCGCCATGGTGCCGGGCAGGAACGGAACGCCGCCGACAACTACGCGGGTCGGCTCACCCGCTGTGTGTGTGTCGACGGTGGTGAACACGTGCTCGTACGTCATTCCCACTCCCTGCTTCCCGAGGCGGCGTCCCCACCCAGGTACGCCTCAATCACGTGGGGATCGTTCTGCACGGCCGTCGGCTCTCCGGAGGCAATCACTTTTCCTGCGTCGAGAACGTAGACGTACTCGCAGACGCCGCTGATCACGCGCATCTTGTGCTCGACGATCATCATCGTCTTCCCTTCAGCATGGATGTCCTTGAGGAGCTCCATGATCTGATCCGTGAGGGCTAGATCGACGCCCGCTGTGGGCTCGTCCAACAGGAGGAGGTCGGCGTCGGTCATCAGGGTCTGAGCGATGGCCAGAAGCTTGACCTGACCTCCGGACAGACTTCCGGTTACCTCATCTCGCTGATCCAGGAGCCCCACCCGGTCCAGCAACGCCTCGGCCCGCTCGATTTGCTGCTTGCCCTGACGCCGAACGGCAGGCCAACGCAACAGGACTGCCAGGGGATTCTCCCCCGTCAGCCGCTGACCAGCCACCAGCATGTTTTCCATCACGGTCATGTCCCGAGGAACCTGTGGGATCTGGAAGGAGCGAACCATGCCGCGATTGGCAATGCTGTGGGGAGGGAGATCGCCGATGGAGTTGCCCCGGAGCTCCACGGTGCCCCTGTCCTGCTCGTAGAAACCCGTGATCACATTGAAGAGCGTTGTCTTGCCCGACCCGTTCGGCCCAATAAGGCCCGTGATGGACCCCTCTTTGACGCTGAGAGAGACAGCGCTCAAGGCCTGAAGGCCGCCGAACGCCTTGTGGATATCGTTGATTTCTAGCATCAGCTGCCTCCCTCCTCTTTCCCATAGGAGACCACGTGCCTACGCTCTGGAAGGATGCCCTGTGGTCGCGCCACGACAAACCCGATCGTCAAGACACCTATCGACAGCGTCCGCAAGGCGGCCACGAGGCTGCTGGGTAGGTAGAGGTAGTCCTTGAGGAGTCGCGTCGAGGTATTGAGCAAGGTGATGACAAGAGCACCAAGGAGGACTCCTTTTGCATTGCCCGAACCACCGACGATCATCATCGTCCAGATCAAGAACGTCACATCGGGTGCAAACGTCTCAGGACTGATGAAGGTGATGTAGTGCGCGTATAGACTTCCACCCAGAGCTGCCACCAGGCCGCCGACGATCATCGCCAGGGCCTTGAAGCGGAAGACGTCCTTGCCCAAGGCCTCCATGAGATCCTCCGCCTCGCGGAGGCCGCGCAGGACCCTCCCAAAGGGCGAGCGGTTCAGTCGCTCCAGGGCGAAGTAGACTGCCGCCAGGCAGACCACCACGAACACGAGATAGAAGAGGGTGTAACTGTCGCCGAAGAGCGAGGAGAGCGGGCGAGGGATGCCGCGAATTCCGAACGGGCCCTCAGCCAGCCATTTCTCGTTGTTCACGAAAAGGCGCAGGCTCTCGGCCGCTGCGATGCTCACGATCGCCCAGTAATCGGCCCTCAGGTTGTGGGAGGGCAGGGCGATGATTAACGCGAAGATCGACGAGACGACCATACCGGCAAGCACCCCGAAGACAAAGGGCACGCCCGCCATGTACATCATCGCCGATGTGTATGCTCCGATCAGCATGAAAGCCGCTTGACCGAAGTTGGAGAGACCCGTCAGGCCGACCTGGAAGTTCAGGCTGAGGGCTACGATGGCGAAGATACCCGTCATAACCAGGAAATGAATCAGAAATGCTAGCACGTTATGACTCCTTTCTTCCCAGGACGCCACTAGGTCGGATGAGGAGGGTGAGGATGAGGACGATGAAGGCCAGTGCGGGCTTGTACCGCACCGGGAACTGGAAACCGCCGATGTTGATGGCAATGCCAATGTTTTCGGCGGCTGCGAAAATCAGCGATCCAACCATCGCCCCATAGACGTTGCCGATGCCCCCGAGGATGACCACACAGAAGGTCGCCAGGAGGATGACCTGGCCCATGCTCGGACGGAGCTGGGTCTCCAGGCCGATCAGGATCCCGCCGATGGCTGCGAAGGCGCACGCCAGGAACCAGACGTACAGCACCACGCGTTCGGTGTCGATCCCTGTTGCCTCGGCCAGCTCCCGATTGTCCGAGGTGGCGCGGATCGATCGCCCCAGATTCGTCCGATGAAGGAAGAGGTGGAAGCCGAGCATAGCGACGCCGGCGACGACCACGATCAAAATCCGGATCGGGGTCACTGTGGCCCCTAGAATCGTCAGCGGCTCCTGGACACCCAGGCCGTAGTCCTTAATCTGGCCGCCCCAGAAGACCTGTACCATGCTGCGGATGCCCTGTGCCAGCCCGATGGATGCGACCATCCGAATGAACGCGCTGCTCTCCCGCAGCCATTGGAAGATCGCGCGATCGGTGAGCATGCCCAGAATCCCGGTGATGATGACTGCCAGGACGGCGGCCAGGATGAGGGGCATCCCGAGGCCTACGGAGAACAGCAGAGCGAGATAGGCGCCTAACGTGGCGAATGAATTCTGAGCGAAGCTGGCGAAATCGAGAAGATCATACACCAGGGTCAGACTGATGCCGATCAGAGCTAGCTCGCTGGCTCGAGTCAGGATGTTGAAGATAAGCTGCGTTATTTGCACGTCGACCTCCTCCAAGTCAGGAGCGGGTTGCAGGGGGATGAGATAGACGACAGGGCAGCGCGCCCCGAGGAGCGCGCTGCCCACGGCCTTCAGTTCTACTGGTTGTACAACTCCACGTGACCGTCGGTATAGATCAATTCGTCGTACGGCTGCTCCAGGCGCTGACCGTTCTCATCGAACTCAAGATCACCGGTGGCGGCATCGTACCCCTTCGCCACCTCGGGGAGCGTGTTCTTGATGGACTCCGCGTCGGTGCCCCCTTCCCGCATCGCCAGCGCGATCAGCCACGCGGCATCGTACGCCAGGTAGCTGAAGGGGCCGCCGGGTTCCTCACCGAACTTCTCCTTGAAGGCCTCGGTGAAAGCCTGACCCGCCGGCATGTGGTACGCTGGCTCCAGGCCGATGTGCCCGTCGACAGTCTGGGGGTCGGCGACGCCTGTGCACATGGTCAAGTAGCCACCGATCCACTGGGCTTCCGCGCCCATCTCCATCGCCTGCTTGGTCAGGATCTTCGACTCCTCGCCGTAGGCCGTGTAGAGGATCGCCTCAGGATCCCCTTCGAATAGCCTCTGCAGCTCGGCTCGGTAGTCCGTCTGGGCCAGCGGGTACTCGATGATGGTCGTGATTTCGCCGCCGTTCTCCTCGAAGGTCTTGACCATCCATTCCTCCATCCCGATCCCGAAGGGGTTGTTCGGTACCAGGATGGCAGCCTTGGTGTAGCCTTCATCCAGCGCCAGCTTAGCTTGCTCGGAACCCATCAGGTGATCCAGGCCGATGGTGCTGAAGAAGTAGTCGCCAACCTCGGCACACTTAGGGGACGTGGAGCCCGGGTTAACCATTACCACGCCCTGCTCCTGGGCGTAGGCTGCCGCTGGGAGGGTAACGCCGCTCGAGAAGATGCCGATGATAGCCGGGACCTTGTTGACGTCGATGAGCTTGTGAGCGGCATCGGTGCCAGCCTCGGGACGGGACTCGCTGTCCTCGAAAATCACCTTCAGGTCACGGCCGTCGATGCCTCCATCCGCGTTGATCTGCTCGACCGCCAACTCCACGCCACGGCGCTCATCAATACCCTCATGTGTCGATGCGCCCGTCAGGGGGAAGATCGCACCGATCGTCAGTTCGCCACCACCGCCTCCCAGCTGCCCACAGGCCGTCGTGGGGAGCAAGAGGACGACAACCACTAGTAGCGCAACAAGCTTGTGCAGGGTCTTCACTTCCTACCTCCTCGTGGATTCTACTGTACGCTCTCTCAGCGTCGTTCGTTGACGCTTGACAGTTCGAGGCGATCGTCTCGCTTCTGGTTCGGCACCACCTCCTTTCTTTGCCTGCGTCTCCGGAACCATTGGATGGTCGCTCCACCATGTTGGGGGCGAGTCTCAAGGCTGCTCCGGTTCTAGGGGTGGAGCTACGCGCCGCCCAGGTAGGCGGCTTTAACCTGGGGATCCGCCCTCAGTTCTTCGACCGATCCCTCCAGAACAACATGACCGGACTCGATCACGTAGCCACGCTCGGCGACCGAGAATGCCATACGGGCATTCTGTTCCACGATGAGGATGGTCATGCCTTCCTCGTTCAGCTTCCGCGTAACGTCGAAGATCTCTTGTACGAGAAAGGGGGCCAGTCCCATGGAGGGCTCATCGAGAAGCAGAAGATCCACATCGCTCATCAAGGCGCGGGCGATAGAGAGCATCTGACGCTCGCCACCGCTGAGGGTCCCGGCAAACTGAGTCGTCCGCTCCTCCAGGCGAGGGAACACGGAGTATACCCATTCCAGGTCTTCCTGGACGGCTTTCTGATCCCTGCGGGTGATTGCCCCCATCTTGAGATTCTCCAAGACGGTGAGGGTGGGGAAGACCTGGTGCCCATCCGGGACCAACACGAGTCCCTTTGTGACCAGTCGATGAGCCGGAGTGCCCTGAATCTCCTCGCCTCGGTACCTCACACGCCCAGATCGTGGGGACAGGAGGCCGCTGATGGACTTGAGTGTGGTGGTCTTGCCAGCTCCATTGGCACCGATCATCGTTACGATCTCACCCTCATCGACCGTCAGGGAGACCCCGAAGAGTGCCTGCATGTCGCCATAGGAGGTGTGGATGTCCTCGACTTCCAGGATGGCCATTGGTGCTCCTTCTCGATCTTGACTACGAAGCCCCCGGGAGAAGGGTTGTACCGTGGCGGGGTATGCGGCTGGTTAATTTCGATTATATTCACGACACTTGAAGGTGTCAAGTGGGCATTCCTCCCGATAAACCGCGACAACTCTCACCAGTCAGCCCCAAGCGTCGGAGGGCGAGCCCGCTGGCTCACCGTGCGTTGATCATCGTTCTTCGCTCTACAAAAAGCTACTTAAGCTTCTCTTCGGCACCAAACTCCCGATAGGGACTGAGCTCCTCAAGCGTTTCCTCATCCTCCGGCGTCAGGTCCTCCTGGACCAGACGGCAGAGCACAGATCCCAGGCCGGGCCCGAGCATGAAACCCTGACCGCACATGCCGACGGCGAAGATATAGCCCTCCAGTCCCTTGGAGCGTCCGACGATGGGGAAGCCATCGGGCGTCATGGGATAGAGCCCGCGCCACGTTCGGCGAACTCGAATGTTCGCGAGCTTCGGCATTAGGCCGACCATCCGCGGCGCTATCATGGGCAGGAAATCTGAAGTCTCTCGGCGATCGGTCCCTACGATGGGGGGCTCGGGGGTGATACAGAACACCAGGGCTCCGGTTCCGTGCTGATAGAAGTAGTAGTTCTTCGAGCCCTCAGCCGGGCGCAGGTCGACGACCATAGGTTCGAGAAACCGTCTCACCGGTTCTGTGATGCCTGCCTCGTGGCTGTCCGGGGTCACCGGCGCGTCGAGCCCTGCCATCCGTGCCGCCTGTCGACCCCACGCTCCAGCCGCGTTAATGACTGTCTCCGTCGCGTATCCTCCCTGGTCCGTCCGGACGCCAACAACCTTGCCCCGTCGCGCAATGATGCCCGTGACTCTCTCGTTGAAGTGAAATCGTGCTCCGCGCTCCGCAGCACGCTTGTAGAAGGCGTGAGCACTGAGGAGCGGGGACGCGGAGCCGTCGCTGGGTGAGTAGGTACCGCCGATCAGGTTATTCCGGTTCAGCGAAGGGATGACGTCGAGCAGATCGTCCCGGTTCAGCCACTTGATCTCCAGCCCGAAGCCATGCTGGACGTCTAGCAGGTCCTTCAGGGCTTGTTCCTCCCGCTCGCGGTAGGCGACGAAGGAGTAGCCGCCCCGGTGCCACTCGATGTCATCGCCGTAAGTCTCTTCCCATGTGGAGAAGACCTGAAGCGACTCGATGCATAGGCGAATCTTGGACCTGGCCGAGTGCGTGGCTCGGATGCCGCCGATGGCAGCCTTGTTGGACCCCTGCCCAGGACTGGCGAATTGGTCGATGACCAGGGGCTGGAGGCCTGCCTCGGCTAGAGAGAGAGCTGTCGGCAGTCCCACACTCCCCGCACCGATGATCACGGCGTCGTAGACTTTGGTGGTCATGCTTACATGCCTCCCTCGTGTGCGTCCGTGGCGTGGGTGACCAGCACGTGTTCGGAAGGTCTCTCCCCCGCGCTAACCCCGGCGAAAGCCCCGAGGGGGACCTCCATGAAGAGCGGACGCTGTGTGTTCTCCTCGATGCTCTCGAGCTCGATCCCTTCCTCGCGGAAAAGCCGCTCGATCAGCGTGGTACACGTCTTGCCGCCGCAGGCTCCCATCCCGGCCCGAGTGACGGCTTTGATGTAGTTCATGTCGCGCACACCAGACCGAATCAGTTCCCGGATCTCCCCCGCCGTGACCCGCTCACAACGGCAGATGATCTCGTCGTCCGCTAGCCGCTCAACGGCCTGTCCCTCGGCCTCCGTGACCCAGGGGTCCTGGACTCGAATGCCGGCGATCCGTTTCGCGATCTCTCGGGGCGCTCTCACTCGCACGAGGAGGGCACGGTCGGCAAACCGGGGGGTGCGCACACGCGAGACCTCAACGTTGCCAAGCACCTTTCCTTCCGTGTCCAGCACGGTCACAATGTCGCCGGCGTCGATGGTCTCCGATGGGAACTCGTAGGGGATTGTGACTGTGGGACGCAAGCGGTCGTCACGGTAATCGACCAGTGTGATCGCCAGTCCCGGACAGACGGCGACGCACTGCTCGCAACCGATGCATCCGTCTCCGATGTACTGCGGCAGGCCGCGGATGTCATTGCGCTCGATGACGATGCTTTCCTGAGGGCACACGGACGTGCAAGGGTTGCAGGGGATTTCCTGAGCACAGTGGAGGACCGGCAGGACACCTTCCTCCCCCTCCGGGATGTCCTCCGTCACGACGGCGCCAGGCCTCGACTTGAGAATCTCGGCGGTCCGATGCCACTCGGGGGGAATGTCCCCTACGTCCCTCCCCAACGTTCTCGCGATCTCCAGGCCACGAATCCGACCGGTGAACATAGCTGCCGATGCCTCGGCAATCTCCTCTGCGTCGCCAGCTGCGTAGACAGGAAGACCAAAGGTCTCTGCCTTCTCCACGAACTCGTCCACCGGCTCCAGCCCAACAGCCACGAGGACTGTATCGCACGCAAAGGTCTTCTCCGTGTCGGGGATGGGTTCCCAGTTGTTGTCGATCTCGGCGATGGTGACCGAATCGACCCGACTCTCGCCGTTGGCGCTTACGATGGTGTGGGAGGTGTAGATCGGGACGCCCAGGCGGCTCAACTTGTCCTTGTGAACCTTGTAGCCGCCACACTCAGCCAGCGCCTCGCAGAGACCGATTACCTTGATATCCGCCTGCAGGGCGTGATAGCCAGCTATCAAGCCCACGTTCCCCCCGCCCACGATGAACAGCCGATCAGCCGACTTCACCATGTCGCGGTTGACCAGCGTCTGGAACGCACCGGCACCGTAGACACCGGGCAGGGTGTTCCCCTTGAACGCCAGGGACTTCTCCCGGGCCCCGGTTGCCACCAGAAGTGTCTGAGGGCGGACCAGCAGATAGTGACCCTCCCTCAGCAGACCGACTTTTCTGTCGGAGAAGACGGCAAGGGCCGTAGAGTCCAGCCAGACCTGCACGTTCTCGAAGTCACGCACCTCTTCTTCGAGTTTCTCGGCGATGTCGATGCCTCTCGTCCCAGCGTAGCAAGCTTCAATCGATCCGAAGAATTTGTGCGTCTGGAGCACCAGCTTGCCCCCCAGACGGTGTTTGTCGTCGACGATGAGGGTCCGGACGCCAGCCTTGCCCAGTTCGATGGCCGCGGAAAGCCCGGCCGGACCGCCGCCAATGATCAGGCACTCGATGTCGATCGTTCCGATGGGGTGAGTCTCCGGCGCGCTCTGAATGTCAGGCAGGGTCGGCCGTCCGTCCATGGGCTGGACATCCATCCCGGCAAGCACGGGTGCCATACACGACTTGACGGGGATGCCATCCGCCATCACCAGGCACTGAGCACATTGCCCGTTGGCACAGAAGATGCCCTGGGGGGCGCCGTCCTTATGGTGATGCCCGAATATGCGGATGCCGTTGGCGAACAGGGCCGATGCGATGGTCTCACCCGCGTGCCCCGTCAGGGTCTCACCCTGCCAGGTGAACTCGACGGCCTCTTCCTCTTCGGCCGCGAGGATGGGATGCTCACGGATCCGATAGTCCGTCATTGGGTCTCTCCTTGTCTCGATCCGCACTTCTGTTCACCTCTCTTGCTGGTCGGCTGCCTCCACGTATCGAGTGGTCGGCAGTGAATATGCGGGAACTCAAGCTCAGCTGCGGTGGCAGAGGGGGCTTATCTAAGGCCGTGTCCCAAGATGGTGATCAGCCACCGCTCGGGAAGCTGTGTGCGCTCTCTTCCCCGCCGTTAGCCCGGGGGCCAACTCAGAGGGCGCCCGCCCAGTAGATGCATGTGGAGATGGTGGATGGATTGACCGGCCTCCGCCCCGGTGTTGACCACCAGACGGTAGCCTGAGTCGAGGCCTTCGTCCTCGGCCAGCTGGCGTGCCACGAGGAAGAGTCTGCCCAACCAAACCTCATCTCCTGATTCGACCGCGTCGACACTTTCCACGTGTTCATTCGGTAGGATGAGGATGTGCGTAGGGGCCTGGGGGTTCTGATCCCGAAAGGCCGTCACGTACTCCCCTTCATAGACGATGCGCGCTGACTCTTCGCCCGAGGCGATGCGACAGAAAACACAGGTCGTCATAAGACAGCCTCTCCTCTCAAGTGGCCCTTCTCGGCACTCAGAATGCGCGCTTGGGTGATCTGGTTCATGAGATCTTGCTCGGCATCTGCGACGACGCGGAGGTAGTTGTCTGTCCAGCCGGTCCAGTGACCGTCCTGCCGTTGTTTCTCCCAGAGCACGGGCAGCTCTCGACCCAGGAAGCGAAGTCGATACCGGCATCGTTGGCGGCGCGCTAGATTTCGTGTCTTTCGGGCTCGGTCTTCCTTCACCTGGGAAGCGATGTGATGGGGGAGCCTTGAGGCTGGGGTGTGGGGTCGTTTGGAGTACGGGAAAACGTGGATCTTGGCGAAGGCTGTCTTCTCAACGAAGGCGTAGCTTGTGTCGAAGGCCGCCTGGTTCTCTCCAGGAAAGCCCACCATCACGTCGGTGGTGATTGCCACCTCGGGGATCTGGTCGCGGGCGGCGGCCACGAGTCGCGAGAACGCTTCCGTCGTGATGCGGCGTCCCATGCGCCGGAGCGTGTCGTCGCACCCGGATTGGAGCGGGAGGTGGAACTGTCGACAGAGACGGGAATCGTCCCAGAGATCGAAGAGGGTCTCCTGGATGTCCCATGGCTCCAGGGAGGAGAGCCGAAGCCTCCGCACGTCGGTGTCGGCCAGGACGGCTTCGACCAGGGATCGCAGTCCTTCGGGATACCCCAGATCTTGCCCGTACGCCCCGAGACACGCACCTGTCAAGACTACCTCGCGGGCATCAGCTTTCTCCACCAGCATCTGAATCTCGTGGACCACGTCGGCCATTAGGCGGCTTCGAGACCGTCCACGCAGCGAGCGAACGATACAGTAGGTGCAGTGGTTGTCGCAGCCGTCCTGAACCTTGACAAAGGCCCTGGTTCGCATGGTCTCCAGGGTCTCACCCGCTTCGCCAGGACGCCCGGGTGACTGCGCAAGATTCGTGAGCAGGTCACCCGCGCGCTCTTTCTCCGCATTGGGAATCACCCAGCGGACCCCGGGGAGTCGGGCCGAGGTCTCCGGCCGCAGAGTTGCGTAGCATCCCATGATGGCAAGCCGAGCCTGAGGGTTGTCGCGATGTAGGGAGCGCATCTCGTGCCGCGTCTTTCGCTCGGCCTGGGCGGTGACGGCACACGAGTTGACGGCGATGGTATCGGCTTCGGCTGCGCTGGCCACGATCGTATGCCCGGCCCTCGCCAGCTCCTGGGCCAGCAACTCGATCTCGCTCCAGTTGAGACGACACCCAACACTGTCGAGGTAGATCCGCATAGCAACTTCACAGCTTTCTAGACGCGCAGGGCGTCTATCAGGAGCATCCGGGCTGGCAGAGCGATTATAGCACGCGTCCCCGCTCTGCAAAAGGTCACGGCCTGCCCCTCTCAGAGCACGTCAACAGGATCCACCTCGACGTGCCAGCCTGGAGGTATGTCAACGCGGCTGAGGAATGCCGGTGGGTCTGGATGACGTATCAGGATCTGCCAGCGGTACCGGCCTCGGAGGCGTGCGAAGAACGGAGGGGCCGGACCGATGAGATTGGTCGTGGGCCATCCAGACCGCGCCAGGCCCTGGCGCAGCGTTGTGCTGAGTGTTTGCGACCTCGACTCGGCGCGGTAGTAGTCCTCGTCCTCGCAGGTCAGCTTGGCCAGGCGGCTGTAGGGAGGGTAGCCTTGTTCCCGCCGGAAGGACAGTTCGCGATCCGCAAACCCATCGTAGTCGTGCCTCGAGGCGGCGACGATAGCGTAGTGGTGTGGGTGGTAGCTCTGTATGACGACCCGGCCGCCCAGGAGCCCACGGCCCGCCCTTCCCGCCACCTGGGTGAGCAGTTGGAAGGTCCTCTCGCTGGACCGGAAGTCCGGAAGGTTGAGCGCCGTGTCCGCTGAGATGACGCCGACCACCGTGACCAGAGGGAGATCCAGGCCCTTGGTGATCATCTGTGTCCCCACGAGAACATCGGCGGCTCCGCTCGAGAAACGTTCAAGGATTGTGCTGTGGGCCTCGTGGGTCTGAGCCGTGTCCCGGTCCCAGCGCAGCAGACGCGCCTCTGGCCACCGGTCGCGCACGGCATTCTCAAGCTTCTGGGTGCCAAGGCCGAAGTACCGAATGCGGGTGCCTCCGCACTCAGGACACCGCTCAGGCTGGGGCTCACGGTGATTGCAGTGGTGACAGATCAGCTGTGCCCCGGGGCGGTGGTACGTCAGTGGAATATCACATTGGGGGCAGCGAACCACGTGACCGCAGTCACGGCATAGCACGTGGGTGGCGCTCCCCCGGCGGTTGAGGAATAGGATCACCTGTTCTCCGCGCGGCAGCGCCCCATCAATGGCCTCTTGGAGTGGCCGGCTGAAGATAGATCGATTACCGGCCCGCAGCTCCGCGCGGAGATCCACGACCTGGACGGGCGGCAAGGGTAGATAACGCGCCTTGCTGCTCTCGCTGCTCAGGGAGCGGTAGCGCGTCATCGCCAGATGGTGTCGGGCCTGGAGCTCCTGCAGCCGGCGGGTGTGCCCCATGATGCGCCGGGGCATCTCCTGCAGGGAGAACTCGCCCTGGGCGGCTCTGTAGTATGAGACCAGGCTGGGTGTGGCCGAGCCAAGAATCACCGTTGCTCCCGCCAGGTGACCGAGCTCAAGGGCCGTATCTCGGGCGTGGTAACGCGGACGAGGGGCCACCTGTTTGTAGCTGTCGTCGTGTTCCTCGTCCAGCACGATCAGACCGAGGGGGGAGAGGGGCACAAATAGAGCTGAACGGGGGCCGACCACCACGTCCACGAGCCCCTCTCGCGCCCTTCGCCAGGTGTCATAACGCTCGCCGTCCGTAAGGGCACTGTGGAGAACGGTCACACGGTCCGGGAAGCGGCCCGCGAAGCGAGCCACCGTCTGAGGCGTCAGCGATATCTCCGGAACTAGAATGATAGCCTTGCGCCCTTGGCGAAGAACCTCGTCCACGGCGCGGAGGTAGATCTCGGTCTTGCCCGAGCCCGTCACCCCGTGGAGCAAGTAGGAACCGGGCGTCCTGCCGTGGCTCGACGCGTGTCTTGCATCACGGAGTGGTCCGGGCCGCGCCCTTCGGTCGATACCTTGCTTGATCGCTCGCCACACGGCCTGCTGGTCCGACGTCAGCGGCGGTGGCTCCGTGGTGACGAAGACGTCGCCGGCCAGCGGGTCCCGCCATACCTCCCTCTTGGAGAACACGACGGCTCCTCGCTCCTCCAACTTCTTGAGGTGGTACCTGTCACAGTCGGTCTCCTCGTAGACCCAGCTCACCGGCACCGGCGCCCTCTCGAATTTGAGGAGATCCAGGATCGGAGGGTAGCATGCACTTTTCAGTCCCTTCGTCGCCTGGGCAAGATCCACCTCCGGCACCAGACGCACGTGCTCCACGAGCTTCGGCCCGGCCGACGGCGCGGCGAGAAAGGACTCTCGCGTGACGACGCCCCGGCGCTCGAGCTGTCGCGAGGCTGTACGCCAATCCACGCCAGGCAGCGCAGCGTTCAACTGATTGCCTGTGAGCCGGCCCCGACGTTTGAGCAACTCCAAGAGCTGCCCCTGCGCGTCGGTGTTGGCAGCATCCGGCTCGGCCCGGTCGTTGAGGGCGACCCGTACGTCGGAATGGCCTATCATCCCGGGAGGGAGCATCAGCTCGAGGCATTCATAGAGGGAGGCGACGTACTCGTCCCTCATCCACCCGGCCAAATCGATCTGTTCGGGCGTCAGCACCGGGTCGGGATCGACTAGCGATCCTACCGGGCGGGTGTCAACAGCAGGCGGATCCCTGCTCAGGCCAACAACGACGCCGTAGAGCCGACGGGCTCGGAATGGGACCACGACCAGGGAGCCGATACCGACTTGTCCGATGAGTTCCTCGGGCACGTGGTACGTGAAAGCGGGTCCGTTTTCCGAGGCCTTCGCTGGAGAGAAGACCACCACATCGGCAAAGGCACGGTGTGTTTCTTCAGCCGTCGACGAGACCCCCGCGGTGCTCATAGGCCCGGCGGCGCCCGGCGCTAGACCTCCTCGCCGAAACGGGGGCTGTAGCGCAGGAAGACCGCATACCCAACCGCGAGTACGACGAGGGATGTCACGGCGGTGCGAAGCAAGAAATCGAGTCCCGTGTAGGTCCCCCGGTAGAGCAGGTCTCGATAGGAGGCGATCACCGACGCCATAGGATTCAGGCGTCTGAGCCAAAGTTGCGCGTCGAACGTGATCCCCAAAATCGTCTTCTCCTCGCCTATCTGTGTGATGGGATAGAAGACGGGCGTGAGAAAGAACCATGCCTGCATCAATACGCTCAGGATGATCTGGGTGTCGCGGTAGAAGACGTTAAGCGTGGCAAGCATCAGGCATATACCCAGGGCGAAAGCCATTTGCACAAGGATGGGTATCGGCAGCAAGAGGGCCCAGGGCGTTATCCTCGCCCCGGAGACCAGAGCCAGACCAAAGAAGACGGGCAGCGCGATCACGAAGTTGACCAGGTTCGACAGGAGAATCGAGATGGGCAGTACCTCTCGCGGGAAGTAGACCTTCTTGATGAGGTGGGCGTTCCCAACGATGCTGTTCGTCGCCTCCATGACTGCCTGTGAGAAGAACTGCCACGGCAGGAGCGCCGAAAGAAGGAAGACGTGGTAGTGTTCGAGATCGGAGCGGATGAACAGGAAATTGAAGACAACCGTGAACACCAGCATCATCAGCAGTGGATTCGCCCAAGACCACACAATCCCCAGCACGGAATTCCTGTAGCGAACCTTCAAGTCTCGTACCACAAGATTGCGAATCAGCTCGCGATACGTCCAGAGCTCGCGGAGCCGACCACCTATGCTTCTGGAGAACTGGTTTCCGCTCACGTGTCCCTCTGCATCTCTACGCTCCCGGCTGCTCGTCTCGGAGCCTCTGTTTCGCCGAGGAGAGACTGGTAGATCTCCAACAGCCGCTGCCCGGAGCGCTCCCAGGAGAAGTGGGCGCTCGCTCGGGCGCGCAGCCTCCGCCCGAGCGCTCGTCGTTCAGGGCGCGGGAGCTTGAGCAACTCGTGCATAGCCCTGGCGAGAGCCCTTGAGTCGCCCACAGGGCTCGCATACGCGCCCAGTGATCCCAGGTACTCCCGGCTGACGGGCGTGTCGAAAGCGACGGTGGGCAGCTCCATCGCCATGTAGTTCAGGATCTTGCCCGCGCCCTCGGTCGTCGAGAGCTTCGGCGCCACTGCGATATCGCCCAGCGCCAGGTGGCTGGGGGCGTCCTCGTACGGCACCTTCCCTGTGAAGGTCACGTGCTCCTCGATGCCTAGCTCCCGTGCCATATCCCGGTATCTCTCAACGCTCGGAAACCCCATCATCAACAGGTGGAACGGGGTCTCCCAGGCCATCAGATGGGTGGCAGCCCGGAGGAGATGGGGCGTCCCCTGATAGTCGGCCAGAAGCCCGAGATAGGCGACTATGGGTCGATCATCCGGGAGGTGTAGGGCCGCGCGACTCTGTGCCAGGACCGCGGCGTCTATGGCGCGAGGATGAAAGAACTCCAGGCTGACACAGTCGGGCAGGGCGTGGACCGTCTCCTCACGGCACTCAAAGTCTTGCTTGAGGAGGAGGGCTGTCGCGCTGGTGCTGGACACGATGGCATCTGGCATCTGCGTGATGCGCCGTTCCAGGAGTCTCGCCCAGCGGTGCCAGGCCCCTTCGGGATTCAGGAAATGGTGGTCCACCATCTCGCTCGTCATACTACCTTGAAAGTCCGCCACCAATGGAAGCCCCTTCAGCCCGCTGAGCAGGTGCCCGATCAGCGCGCCCTCGTGGAGGTGTCCATGGATCAGGTCGTAATCGTGCCTCAGGACGGTCTCCAAGCCGGTCCACACCAGGAAGGCATCGAAGGCGATCTTGTGGAGCGACGACCCGACCTCGTAGTTGGACCTCCACGGCGTCGCTCTCGTGCGCACGATATCGAGATCTGGAAGGTCACGCCCCAGGTAGTACGTGACGATCGTTACCCGGTGGCCCAATCGCTGAAGGGCCCGGGTCTCCTCCAGGATCCGTACGTGACACCCGTAGTCCAGAAAGAAGGACGTCGGGGCAACCATCAGAATGCGGTATGATTGGCTCAAGGCGCCGGTCGTGATAGGACGCGTCGAGAATGGGTGCGCGCCGGTCTAGTCCTCGTCGGATTCCCCGGGACCTCGCTGGAGGCGAGAACCTAGGCTGCCGAAAAGCATCTGTCCGAGCTGTTTGGCAGCCCCTGGCATGTCCCGTCTGTCGAAGGTGCCATCCTCCGACCACATTCCCTTTCGACGCTGATTCATCCATCGAGATCGACCCTCTGCCGCCTGCCGTACCACGTCCTCCAAAGCCTCTTCGTCCGCCTTGACCAGAAGACCACGAAGATGAGTCAGTTCATCAATCAGAGCGTCTAGTCGTCGAAGCAGGTTGTCTCGATTGAGATAGAGCGACGGGTGTCGAGAGGGGACGTCCTCGATAGCCTCGGTGGCGCTGGCGAAGCGGCGCCCGGCGAACTTGCGCATCTCCTTCCAGCCGGGTGAATCCACGGTCGTGCGAAGGAGGGCGATGGTGAGCAGGTCCGGTAGTCCCTCGATGCCTGCCAGCAGGCCGTCGTGCTCCCTGACGTCGATGAAGAAGGGGTTGGCCTGGACTGCGTAGGCGAGCCAGGAGCAGACATTGATCGCCTCGCTCGGCGTGCTGGGAGATGCAGTGAAGCAGTAGAGAGCCTCGCGCAGCAGATCTGCTTCGGCATCCTTGAGTCCCTCCAGCGCCCGCAGCCCCACGATAGCGGGGTTGAGGATCACGTGACCACCAACAAACGACGTGTGCTTCGGAAGGGTCTCATCTGCCCACCGGAGTACGGGGGCCTTCAGTCTCGCCGTGTCGGTGACGACGGCGCCGTCCGCCAGGTGGGGCCCGATCGATGCAAAGGTGTCCCGGATTTTCGCGAGGGGCTGAGCGACGATGACGAGCTCCGCTCCCTCACAGGCCGCCTCCGGTTTGCGGCGGATGTCGTCAAGCGCCCCGCGGACCTTGGCTAGGTCGGCGATAGCCCGGTCCTCGTCGAAGCCCACGATCTCGAGAGACTCCTCACGGCCCTGAAGCGCGTAGGCCATAGACGCGCTGACCAGATTGATTCCCACAATCGCAATGCGACTGGTACTCATTGTTCCATCTCCTCGATCAAGAGGCGCCGCGGGATGTCACTTGAGGCCGCTGGGTCTCGGGACATCCAGTTCCGACGTCTCATTCTCTAACGCTAAGCCCTAGTTCGCGTCGTCTGCTGCCTGAAGAGCGCGCAGCAAGCGATCGCGCTCCGTCTCACAGACCGTTACCTTCCGCTCGTGAGACCTGACAAGTTCGACCGTCAAAGGCGAGCAGCCCGTCTTTCTTGCCCACCGTGCGCCGATCTCCGCATGGTCGCGGTACGTGGCGGCTGGACC
>Ga0180431_10002640_pt1 | contig 23815 bp, 22 predicted proteins | sample SS_ome_11_FD_132459 | JGI IMG/M metagenome (GOLD analysis project Ga0180431, IMG submission 132459) | Hypersaline lake sediment archaeal communities from the Salton Sea, California, USA - SS_1_MS_1 metaG | ecosystem: Environmental > Aquatic > Non-marine Saline and Alkaline > Hypersaline >...
CATTTTCACACGGAAAACTCCAAGAGGCGTTTAAGGCGTCCCGAAAAAGGAATGATTCCAAGGATATTATCGAGCGGCTGATAGAGAACGAAGACCGGCTCATCCTGACGTGCGCATTATACCGGCTGGTCTTTAATATGGGCATCTTGCTGATCCTCGTCGAGGTCCTGGTCCATCCAGCCCAACCGGAGCCGCCGCGGCCTCCCGCGCTGGGATACGGCATCACTTTCGCCGCGGCCATGGCGATCTTTTCGATCTTCAGTCTGGCCATCCCCCACGCCTGGGCGAAATATGCAGGCGAAAAAATTCTCTGTCGGTCGTACCAGTTGCTGTTGTTCGCCGCCTTTGTGGTCTCACCGGCTCTGTACATCTTCAAGCTCTACGACGGTCTCGTCCGGCGACTGGCCGGCATCGCGGAATCAACGCCCGAAGAGCAACACGAGGAAAAACAGGAAGAATTCCTGACCGACCTCGAACAGCATAGAACTGAAGGCACCCTCGACGAAGAAGAGCAAGAAATGATTGAGAACGTGTTGGAATTAAGCAGCAGCACGGCCGACGAGATCATGACGCCCCGCACGGACATCGTCGCCGTCGAGGTCCATTCCGACTTGTCGAAGGTCATCGAAACGATCACGAGCGGCGGCCACACGCGCGTGCCCGTTTACGAGGATAAGATCGATAATATCATCGGTCTTGTTTATGCGAAAGACTTACTGAGCGAAATAGGCAAACAGACGCCGGATTTCAAAATCCGCGAGAAAATGCGGACGGTCTATTTCGTTCCCGAGACGAAGCCGCTCCGTGTTTTGCTCCACGAGTTTCAAAATCAAAAACTGCACATCGCCGTCGTGCTCGACGAGTACGGCGGGACCGCGGGCATTGTGACCCTCGAGGACATTCTCGAGGAACTCGTGGGTGAGATCACCGACGAGTACGAAGAAACGCCGCCGGAACCGATCAAAAAAATCGACGACACGACCATTGAAGTGGACGCCAGAACGTCCATCGATGATGTCAACGATGAGTTTGAATTAAGTCTGCCCGAGGATGAAGACTACGAAACGATCGGCGGCTTTGTTTTCTCCCGGCTCGGCTATATCCCCAAGACCGACGAGAAGTTCGAATACGAAAATTTGACGTTCACTATCGCTTCGGCCGAGACCCGGCGGATCAAACGCATTGGGATCCAAAAGAGCGAAGAGGAAAAGTGAGCTAAAGTGAACTAAAGTGACCAAAGTCAGCTTGAAGGTGTCAACTCCATTTATAACTTTAGACACTTTGGTCACTTCGAACTTTAGGCACGTTCTGTAACCATGCTGACCAAGGACCAGGCCATCTGCATACGCGCTGTCGATTATTCCGAGACCTCCCAGGTCGTCACGTTTTTCACCCGTCAGACCGGTAAAATCAGCGCCATCGCCAAAGGCTCAAAACGCCCCAAGTCGTCCTTCGACGGCCCCATCGAAATCCTCTCGCACGGACCGATTGTTTTTGCCGACTCAGGTAAAGAAAAGCTCGCCACACTGACCGAATTCGAGCCGGTGTACGATAATCCGGGCTCCGCCGGTCCCCGCAGTGATTTTTTTGCTTTGAACTGCTGTTTCTTCGCCGCCGAACTGCTGAACCATCTCACGCACGATTATGATCCCCATCCCGAACTTTTCGACCGTTTTCTACACTTTCTCCAAAACGCGGAACACCGCGAAACCCCACACTACATGCTGGCGGCCTTGATCCTCTTTCAATTGGGATTGCTCAGGGAAATCGGCCTCCAACCCATATTGAGTTATTGTCCCAATTGCAAAACGCAACACGCACTGTGCACGACGCGACACGAGACCTATTTCAGCAGTGCCGCCAACGGCCTTGTTTGCCGAGATTGCGAACCCAGCTTTCCCGATAAAATCAGACTCAGCAAAAACGCCGCTTCATGTTTGACGAGCCTCAAACAAGTGCCCAACGCGTCGGAAGAAACACTCCGCGAGATTGAAAAGACTTTAGTGCACCATTTCACAGAACTACTCGGCCGACCGCCGAAAATGGCCAGACATGTCCTCAATAAAAACGCGGGATACCTTTAAATGAATATATGGGGGCTATAAATGCAATTTTTAAAGGCCAGAGACAGGTTCTGTCGCAAATTTTACTGGATATCCTTACTTGCCCTTTTGGCCGCCGGATTCGTCAGTTTGTCATTATCCTTTGTGCCATGCGAATCGATTGACGCCGTGATTGGCAAACTCGAACCGGCAGCGCTGTCGAAGCCGATCGACGCGAGCGGTTCACAGCTCGTCGGCGCGGTGCTGAAGCAGCGTGAATCAGATGCGCCGTCAATGGAATACGCCTCGCTGGACGGTCGGAAGCTGTCGGGAATGTTGCGCGTATTCGGCATCGTCTTCCTGCTGAACGCGGCGGCGGTCATCGTCGCAAGCCGGCGAACGTCACCTCATCCGAGCCTCCACATCTTTCCGTTCGCCGTCGCCTTATCGCTGCTCATCCTTCTCGTCGGTTATCGTACGGTGATTGGCGCCGGAATGGGTCTGGATCGCAACGGGCAAGATTCGTCGACAACGGCATCCGGCATCATTTTGAACGATGTTGACAACTTATCGTACGCCTCCTGGGCGACTCAAGCCAAAGAAGGCCGGTTTACCTTCGAAGTACTTCACACGACGGAGGATCACGACGCCGTTTACATCAATCCCTACTTCGTGTTGGTCGGCCGGGCGGCGCGCGCCCTGGACATACCCGTTTTGGCCGTACTGAACTTCGCAGGACTGGGCGCGGCATGCGTAACGGTCATCTGCGTATACTACATCACCGTATTCGCCGGGCTTCCGATCCTCGCAGCGCGTTGGGCGACTTTTCTCACGGCATTCTCGTCGGGTCTGTCGTCTGTCATGACTTGCCTGCACGCCCTTCTGGGCATTCCGCTGCTGTTGGGAGTGGACGTGATCTATCTTGAGGCGATCATGTTCACAACCTTCTGCTGCTGGCCCTACCAGGCGTGCATGCTGGCCTTGCTGGCGATGGCGATCCTCTGTATCACGGTGTGCGAGACCCGTCGCGGCGGATGGAGCAAGGTGTGTTTCGTTGCATTGCCTTTCATTATCCTGTTCCTTGCATCGTCACACCCGTATGATGCGTTGATGCTTTTGGGAAGTTATTTTGTCTTCGCCTTGCTGTCACATCTATGGGCCTCGGATCGTGTCGATTGGAATCGCCGAATCCTACTCCTTATTTTACTCGCGGCCCCCGTTCTTCCCGCGACCGCCTACAGTTACTGGGTATCCCAACAACCCGTCTGGAGCCATTTCGCGCAGGCGGCGCTCGGGGAATGGCGACCCCGGTGGGCCTGGTTGATCGGTTACGGTTTGACGGTGCCGCTGGGGATTGCGGGAGCGATCCGCTGCCTGCGCCGGCGCGAATCACCGGCGGCGCGATGGATCGCCGTTTGGACGCTGCTGGTGATCGTGCTGCTGGTCGGCGTCAACGTGAATCGGACGACCAAGCTGTGCAACGGCGGTCACTTGCCTATGTGCATTGCCGCGGGTTTCGCATGCGCCGCGCTCATCGGAGGGATGCGGCAGATGAAGCAGCCCGGCTTGCGCGTCGCCGCCTACGGCGCGGGATGCCTCGCGGTTGTCATGATGACCGCCACCGGCTTCGGCATGCTGCTATACGGCTTTCGCGCTCACACGTATGACAGCAGGTTAAAAGACGTCGCCCTCCAGATCGAGCGCTATTCGTTGGATGATTCGTTCCCGGCGGTTCTCTGCGATGTTCGATCCGCACGGATGCTAACGGTTCTGGGTCCGGTACGAGTGTACGCCGGTCACCATGCGCTGACACCCGACTATCATGCCAAACGCGAGGCACTGATACGAGCAGGCATTCAACCCGAGCCCAACGGCCAGTGGCGGGATTCGGTCGATGAAGACATGCTAAAGCCATTGCTGAAAGAATCCAACGTGGATTTTCTGCTGATCAGGGAAGATGCCCCGGCCCGGCGTTTTGCCGACAAATCCGTTCACTTACGCCTGATCAGCCAAACGGAAACGTGGCAACTCTACGACGTTACCCCGAAGGAACCATAAAAACGTTCTCCAGGGCAGATGCAACTCCCTGGCCTTAAACAACGGGGTCAAAGGTGCTGAGCCGACCTTATCGTGCGATAGCCTTCTTTCCGGCCTCAGCCGATTTTCGGGCAAAGGACGGCTTCGACCGATAAAACCGTCAATAATAAGAAATAAAAGCAACATTCAAGAAATCTCTTGAATCCACACCCCATATTGAACACTCTGAAAAGCAGCATCGTCTTTTCAACAGGAGGGATTCATGGGACTTTTTCTTATGTGGATTCGCCCTTGCGTTTACCGAATTGAATGACTAAAATTGCTTTTCCGGCAGGATGCGCATTCAAACAATGGATCAGATTGAATGTTCTAAGGCCCTGTGGCGATCACGTGAAGGCGATGATAACGCATTCGTCTCCGACACGATTTCTTAATTGGAGATCTATCATGATGCTTGATCTTGTACCCATCTCAAAAACGGGTTACAACAAACTGAAGGAGGAACTGGACCGGCTGGAGAAGGTGGAACTTCCCGACGTTCAGAAAGCCGTTGCCGAAGCGCGCGAACTCGGCGATTTAAAGGAAAATGGCGCCTATATTTACGGGCGCGAGCGGCAGGGTTTCATCGTCGGTCGGATCGGTGAATTGAAGGGAATGATGAACCGGTCGGATATCATCGACTGTACGCAGGTCCCATCCGATCAGGCCGAATTCGGCACGGTGGTGACTTTGTTGGATCTGGACACGCAGGAAAAGGTAACCTATCAACTGCTTGGACCCCATGATGCCGATATTGATACGGGAAGTATTTCCATTCACTCCCCCGTCGGACGTGCGATTCTCGGACACTCGGTCGGAGACAAACTGTCCGTAACGATCCCCCGCGGCGACCGCCATTTCGAAGTCATTGCCATTGCCCGATCAGAAATAAAATAAGGGAGGATATTCAAGGTATCCGGTACATACGGCCGATGGTGTTCCCCGGTATCTGTATGGAAGACACGAGAGCCGGCAACGACCTCGCTCGGTAAAACGCATCAGAAAACTCATGGCCAGAATCGTCGGCATTATAGAAAGTAAGTACGCACCCATCGCGGCCGCATGCGTCGCGGCGGTTCTTATGCTGCCGGCCCTGAACGCCGGCTTGATACAGGACGATATGTTCCATCGAGTGCGGCTCGTCGATCCGGCGGAACTGCCCCCCAAACTTCACGACACGGGATGGCTCCTCCCGGACGCCGGTACAGCAACGGCCGCCATGCGCGACATGCACTCTTTCTCCCGGTCAAAACAGGATACTGATAAACTGAAGGACGTCGGTATGTGCCCCTGGTGGACGTCCGAGGATTGGCAATTCGCCAACTGGCGTCCGCTCGATAGCTTCACACACTGGCTGGATTACCGCCTGTTTCCGGATTCGCCGCGTTTGATGCACGTGCACAATATCCTATGGTTCGCAGCGGTGGTTTTTCTCCTGACCTTGTTATACCGACGATTCATTACTCCCGTTTGGATCGCCTCTCTGGCCGCCCTGCTGTTTATCATCGACGACAGCAACTACTTCCCCGTCATGTGGATCGCCAATCGAAACCTGATCCTGGCATTGTGCTTTTCCATTTTGACCGTGCTGTTGCATCTCCACTGGCGTCAGAGTAATTCATTGTTCGCCGGCGTCATGGCTCCATTCACGTTGCTCCTGTCGTTGTTATCGACCGAGGCCGGGATAGCGACGTTTGCCTACCTTTTCGCCTATGCGCTCATCCTCGATCGCGAAAGCCACAGACAAAGACTTCTCAGTCTGGCGCCGAGTGCTATTGTGATCGTTTTCTGGCGGGTGATTTACAACGCCCTCGGATACGGAGCGGCGGCCAGCGGGTTCGTCATCGATCCGGGCCGTGAACCGATGCGTTATGCAAGGGCGGTGCTGGAGCGCGCACCGGTTCTTCTGTCCAGCCAATGGGGCCCGACGCCCGCCGAAATGCTTAATTTGTTCTCCGAGCACATCCGGGAACAGTATTTCCTCGTCTCCGTGGCATTCCTGATCTTATTGCTGTTTGTTCTCCTGCCGCTATTGTGGAATAACCACACGGCACTGTATTGGTTCGTGGCCATGTGCCTGTGCGTTCTGCCTATCTGCGCGACCATTCCAATGAACCGCAACCTGCTCTTCGTGGCGATCGGCGCCTTCGGACTGACGGCTCAGTTTCTTGGCGGCTTTTTCCTCAAAGAACGCTGGTCCCTGAGATCGCGCTTCTGGCGGGCTGCCGCCTGGTTACTCTGTATCACGCTCATATTCACCCATGTGGGCGTCGCTGCCATGTCCAGGATACGGGCGCCTAAAACAATGGCCTTCGCGTTCGATACGTTTTACTCGACGATCGAGGTCGATCAATCCGCCGACCTGACGGATAAGACTGTGGTCGTGGTCAACGCGCCCTATCCATTTCTGTTTTTGGGCGTGCCCGTTCTGAGAGCTTACTGGAATCAGCCTATACCTGAGAGGACTCGCCTTCTTTCTCCCGGCTTTGTGCCGTTGGAGATAACCCGCACTGGAGAAAAAACACTCCGCATCAAAGCTCGAACCGGCAACCTTTTAGCACCGGATGTTACTCGCACAGATTTCAAGCCGAATATCGCCTACTTCTATCATGAATTCAACAGCCTTTTCCGGCCGCATGATTTACCGTTTGAGGTAGGCGAGAAATTCGAGCTAAGTGATATGTCGATTGAAATCATTGACGTTGACAGCGACGGCCAAACGACGGAAATTCAATGCCATTTCGCCGTTTCTTTGGACGACCCGTCCTTCCACTGGCTCCGATGGAACTGGAAAGGCCCCGGCTTCGGAGAATACTCAACATTTGAAGTACCCTCCACCGGAGAAAAAACTTTAACGGACGGACCTTTCGGCGATGCTGGAGTGATTCTCTGAATAGAGGAAAAACGCCAGCATAACCACCACAAAGAAAATTCACACAACTCGTTTGAGTGGCCAGAAAATTGCTGCAATCTCAATGAGATTTTGATATCATGGGGTTTCAAGTGTGCAGGAGTTTCTGTGAAGTATAAATAAGAAATCCCGGCTTACAAATGTCCTATATTTTCATAAGTTACAGCCACAAGGACAAGGAATACGCCCATAGGCTTGAAAAAGCACTAAAGCGGAGGGACTTTGAAGTATGGCTTGATGATCGAATTGATTATGGTACTCAATGGCCCAAAAAAATCCAGGAAAAGCTTGATGGCTGTAAAGCTTTGATCCTGGTTATGACGGCCCGTTCCTATGATTCCGATTGGGTCCAAAGTGAACTTAGTCGGGCAAAACGAAAACGAAAGAATATTTTTCCTTTGCTTCTTGAGGGTGAGGAACCTTGGTTGTCCGTAGAAGCCACACAGTATGTTGATGTGAGAGGTGGGAAACTTCCACAAACAGCCTTTTACGATACACTTGCAAAAGTCGTACCGAGGAAGAACATTGGAGCCTCAGAACAGATTGAGGTTAAACTGAAATCAGAAGCTGCGACACCAACAAAACTGGTCAAGAATCAACCGGCGTCGTTCCGCAATCCTTTCGAGTTAGACGCCGAATACATCCTCATTCCCGGCGGCCGCTACAAGTACCACGGTAAGACCGAGACGGAAGTGCCCAACATCTACTTTGCCAAATATCCAGTAACGAACAAACGGTATCGGCGGTTCATAAGTTACCTTGAGGGTAAGGAAGATGATTTGAGCGAAATATTGGCGTTGAAGATGTTCCGTGAGCGGATGTTTGAGTTTGCCGCGACGATAAACGGATTCCCGAAATACCTTGGAACCACTTCTGTCGCGTGGGCTGATAGACTTCGTTCCAATTATGACGATGAAAAACGTTTCAGGAGCGACGATCAGTCCGCGGTTGGTGTTTCATGGTTCACTGCTCAAACGTACTGTCGTTGGTTATCGCTGTTGGATGCAGCATCAAAAGGCACACCTTTTGATGAGTCGGGGAACAAATATCGGCTGCCGACCGAGCTTGAATGGGAATGGGCTGCATTGGGAGGCAAACGCAAGTATCCCTGGGGTGATAAGGAACCTAACGATAAGCTGGCAAATTACAACAAGAATATAGGAGCAACGACGGCGGTTGGACAATATCCGGAAGGGGCCACGCCCGAGGGCCTAATGGATATGGCGGGTAACGTTTGGGAATGGATGGAGAACCGGTATGAAGGGTACGAGAGCAAAGCCCGTAGTCTGCGTGGCGGCTCCTGGTACAGAGCCGAGTACGAGATGCATTGCTCTTGGGGGATCGGAAATAATCCGAACAGCCTCGACGCCTTTAGTGGTTTTCGTGTAGTTCATTCCCAGTCATAATCGCAAAATCCTGTTACTCTGAAAAAATGTTGAGGGAATTAAAGGTGTCCTATCTTTAATTCCTCCCGCCTCTATAAATGAAAACCGCAATTCTGACAGTGATTATCAGTGCTAGTAGGGATAACTTCGGTGAGTATTCAACATTCCAAGGGCCGACCTTCGGAGAAGAGGATTCAATGGCAGCGCCTTTTGGTGATACTTGAGCGAAACTACTGTTCACTCTCTTCAAAAAGGGCCGGTTGATCGGAGGTTTTTTTCTTCTTGTGTAAGTTGAGTCCCAGATGCTCGCAGGCTTGTTGGGTGATTTCCCGGCCGCGTTTGGTTCGGCGCAGAAAGCCGATCTGCAATAGGTATGGCTCGACGACGTCTTCCAGGGTATCCCTTTCTTCGCCGAGGGTGGCGGCGATGGCTTCGATCCCCGCCGGGCCGCCGTTATAGACATTCACCAGCGCTCGCAAAACCGCCCGGTCCAATTCATCGAGGCCCAATGGATCGATCTGCTCCATCTTGAGCGAGCTTTCGACAATCGTGGCGCTAAGAACGCCCGAGCCTTTGACCTGGGCATAGTCCCGGACGCGCTTGAGCAGGCGATTTGCCACTCTCGGCGTTCCGCGGCACCGGTCGGCAATCATCTCCAGCGTCCCATCCTCGCACTGCAATTGCAGCAGCTCGGCGGACCTAACTAAAATCTCCGTCAGTTCCTGGCTATTGTAAAAGTCCAGGTGATACAGCATCCCAAACCGGCTGCGAAGCGGGGCGCTGAGCAGACCCGCCCGCGTCGTCGCCCCGATCAACGTGAAATGTTTCAGCGGGAAGTTGATCGTCTTGGCGTGCAGGCCGCTATCGACGGTGAAATCGACCTTGAAGTCCTCCATCGCCGGGTAGATGAATTCTTCGACCGGTGTGCTGAGCCGGTGAATCTCATCGATAAAAAGCACGTCGCCCGTGTTGATATTACTCAGAAGGCCCATGACGTCGCCGGCTTTAGCTAAGGCCGGGCCGGAGGTGCTTCGTATCTTCGCCCCCATCTCGTTCGCCACGACGTGGGCGAGCGTCGTCTTGCCGAGGCCGGGCGGGCCGTAAAACAGGACATGTTCGAGCGGCTCGGACCGTTGTTTGGCCGCTTCGATGGCGATCGAGAGTTTCTCACGAACGTTTCGCTGGCCCACACATTCGCCCAAATGCTTCGGCCTCAGCGACACGTTGAAACTCTCTTCCTGCTCGCCTAAAGACTGCCCGCTGATAATTCTACCGATAGCCATAATCTAAAATTAAATATCAAACATCAAAAATCAAAGTTGTGGAGTCCGCCTCTGGCGGACGACTTCCTCAATTTTGCATTTTACATTTTGATTTTTGAGTTAGCTTCTTAAACCTCTACTCCTTGTTTGACTCGATAGACCAAAGGCACCAGCGCCTCGGCCGATTTGATATTGGGATGGTTCCGGCAGGCCATCTCGATCAGCTCCATCGCCTCGGCCCGCTTCTCGCCCCAGGCGATGAGGATCTCAAGCGCCTCGATCTGGAACGGTTTGAAACCGGCTTCCGACGGTCCGGCCGGCTCGGCGCCGACGGCAAAAGACTGCAACTTACCCTTCAACTCGGCAATGATCTGCTGCGCCATTCGCTTGCCCACCGACGGCAGGGACATCAGCATCTTGTCGTCGGCGCTTTCGATCGCCGAGGCAATCGTTCCAATGGGAATGCTCAACGACCGCAAGCCCTTTTTGATGCCCATGCCTTTGACGCTGATATATTTTGTGAAAAAATCCCGCTCGCCCGCATTCAAGAATCCCACCATTCTCGGGATCAAATTGCCGCCGCCCAGCGTGCCCTCATAGTATTCCATTGTGCAGAGCGTAATCTCCGAGCCGATCTGACCCGACAGCGCGCTGATACAGTAGCTCGGTAACATGACTTCATAACCGACCGCCCCGACCTGAACCAGGCACGAGTCGGCATCCAGCGTAATAAGTTTTCCTTCAATTTTTGCAATCATAAATTGACTGACTATCAAGAAACAACACTTTTCGTCGAATTCGCACAGCACAACGCCGCAGCGATGGCGTCGGCGACGTCGTTGGGCTCGGGCAGGCCGGGCAGGGATAAAATCGTCTGAATCGTTCTTTGCACCTGCTCCTTGGACGCCCTGCCGTTGCCGGTAATCGACTTTTTGATACGCGTCGCGCTGAAACTTCTGACCTCGATCGCCGCTTCAGCACATTTTTGCAGTATAACACCCCGGGCATGTCCCATCAAGATCGCCGTTCTCGGATGGGCGTAATGCGAGTAGAGCTGCTCGACCGCCACGATGTCGGGCTTAAAGTTTTTCAGGAGCGAATCAATATCCTCGGCGATCCGGTTCAACTTCTCTTCGAGCGCCGAGTCGCGGTCCGTCCGCATCACGCCCGCCTCAATCAAGCTACCCGCGTCCAGCCCGGCATCGAAACACGCATATCCACAGACCTGCAAACCCGGATCGATACCAAGTATTCTCATTTTGTATATCTTTTTCTATATTCTTCAATTATTTTATGTCTATACTTTTCGGCTTCTTCCCTAAGAAATTGATAATGCTTAACTTGTTTTATGACACTACCTTTTGGGGTATCCTGTACTTCATATCCAGCAGTACCTAAATATGATCGAATCGCATCAGCAGTTCCATAGTTTTTATGTTCTTTTTCTAACTCTCTAAATTCAAGGAATAGTCTGAAAATATCATTATTAATATCATTAATTGTTTCATCTTGTATCCCAATATTGTCAATATATTCACTTTTAACTATCCCAAGCACATCACCTCCGAGTTTGCTGAATAAATCATCAACCGCACCAAGAGTTTGAGCGTTTGCATTGTCGTCCTGTAGCAGCTTGTTGGCCACTCGAACCAGATCGAAAACAACCGATAAGGCCACGGATGTATTCAAATCGTCATTCATCGCGGCCTCAAATTTTTCCGTGAGTTGCTTGAGTTGCTCCGCCGTTTCGTTATCGACTTGGCCTTCGGGAGCCGTGGAGAGTCTTTTTCGCACGGCCTTGACCGCCTCGGTGATCTTATTGAGACCGCTCTGGGCGGCAAATAACGCCGCATCTGAAAAGTCCAGTGGGCTTCGGTAATGGCTGTTCAAAATCAACTGCCGAACGGCCAAAGGCTCGTAGCTCTGTTTCAAGCGTTCATGCTCGCCGGCAAAGGCCTGCTTGAGCGTAATGAAGTTGTTCAGGCTCTTGCCCATTTTCTGGCCGTCCACGGTCACCATGTTGTTATGCAGCCAGTATCGAACGAACGGCGCCTCGTTGGCCGCTTCGGATTGAGCGATTTCGCACTCATGATGGGGGAACTGATTTTCCAGTCCGCCGCCGTGGATGTCGATGGTCTTGCCTAAATATTTCATACTCATCACCGAGCATTCCAGATGCCAGCCGGGATAACCCATCCCCCACGGACTCGGCCACTGCATAATATGGTTCGGTTCGGCCTTTTTCCAAATCGCGAAATCGACCGGCTTTTTCTTATCCGGCGAGACTTCCACGCGCGCGCCGGCGATCATCTCTTCGACATTTCGGCCGGAGAGCTTGCCGTAGTCTTTGAACCTGGATACATCGAAATAGACCGATCCGCCAACCTCATAAGCGTACCCCTTTTCCAGAAGCGTTCTCACCAGCTCGATCTGCTCGGTGATATGACCGCTGGCTCGCGGACTGATGTCCGGCCGAACGCAGTTCAGCATGTCCATATCCTTGAAGTAGCTTCGGGCATAAAACTCGGCGATGGCCATCGGGTGCTTCTTCTCCCGTTGGGCCTGCTTGCCGATCTTGTCCTCGCCTTCGTCCGCATCGTCGGTCAGATGCCCCACGTCGGTGATGTTCTGAACATAGGTGACATTGTACCCCAGATAGCGGAGATATCGGACCAGCACGTCGAAGCTGACATAACTTTTGGCGTGGCCCAGATGCGCGTGCCCATACACCGTCGGCCCGCAAACGTACATCCCGACCCGTCCTTCCTCCAAAGGCTTGAATTCCTCTTTGCTTCTCGTCAAACTGTTAAAAAGCTGCAATCCCATAATATCCTTTCCTGCATCGAATTACGTCTTTTCGGGGATGCATATGAAGCCACTACCATTCATCAGTCACAACCGGAAACGGTAACGCTTCACTTAGCATACGTGTATTCTATCGGTAGAATACACATCGGTCAATATTCGGGTGGACTGAAGAAACCGGTCCTTCCCAAGATTTTCACATTTACGGATTGAACGGTATTGGGTATCCTCAACTCGTTGGCGGAAATCAAGATTAAGCCGGGCCGCCGACTTAGGTGGGTCTGCTGTATGGAGAACCGCGATGAGGAAGTTTCCTTGCCCATATCTGAAGAGCGATGTTGAGTTGACCGAAGAGCGGGAACGTCATATCACCGAACGCCATCCCGATCTACTGCCGGCATACCGAGAGAAAATGATCGAAACTTTAGCTCAACCCGAACAAATTCGAAGAAGTAAACGATTTGGCAATGCTATATTATTCTCCCGATGGTATAATGATGTGAAGAAGGGCAAATATGTAGTAGTCCTGGTGGTCAGTGAGCCTGATGCGACGAGCCGCCACTGGATCATCACGGCCTATTTGACGCAAAGACTGGTTGAAGGAGAAGTTGAATGGAAGCGAAACTGACATTCAAATATGATCGGGAGGGCGACATCCTTCACATCGACAAATGCTCGCCTTACGCGGAGCAGGAATCTGAGGAACTGCCCGGCGAAATCGTAGTCAGGCTTAATCCCGACACCGGTGAGATCGAGAACCTGGAAGTACTGTTCTTCTCGACGAGGCTTCTGCGAACGGACCTTTTCGAGTTGCCGGTCAATGCTGACCTCCGTCTTGTGAGCACAGGCTAATTCAAACCGCACCGCCTCTACCGTCCACTCACACCAACCGGAAAAAGGCAAATCGCCTTCGGAAGTAAAAAACTAGTGTCCATTTGGGTCCTAAAGCGTTCTCTTATATTTCACCTTCAATAATGCGGTGGCCGTCGCGGCCATGGCCTGGCCGGCGCCGATGTCGCCGAGACCTTCGTTTGTCTTGGCCTTAACGTTCACGGCGTTAAAATCAATCCCCAACAGCCCGGCGACGCACCGTTTCATTTGGCCCTTGACGGATTCCAGCCGGGGCTCTTCGGTGTGGATAATCACATCGACATTGACGATATCCCAGCGTTTCTCCTCAAGCTGCTCTTTGACGATCACAAGAAGCTCCTTGCTGTCCACACCTTTCAAGCTGGGGTCCGTACTGGGAAAGAAGGTCCCGATATCGCCCAGCCCGGCGGCCCCGAGCAGCGCGTCGATGATGGCGTGCAGCCCCACGTCGCCGTCGCTGTGCCCGGCCAGTCCCGCGGGGAACGGCACGTGCACGCCGCAGAGCATCAGCTTCCGGCCCTCGACGATCCGGTGGATATCCGTGCCGATGCCGGTTCGATATTCAGGTTTGGGTAATTCGATCACAACGTCCCTTTCGTGCTGGGTATTTCCGTGCCGCGGATGCGAACCGCCGCACCGAGCGCCTTACCCAGCCCTTTGAAAATCGCCTCCGCAATGTGATGACTGTTCGTGCCGTACGGAACGTTGATGTGAAGATTGAACTTACCGCTGTTTGCGAAGCTGCGCAGCATTTCTTCCAGGCACTCCACGTCGAAATCGCCGATCTTGTCCGTTCGATAGTCCGCGTTATAGACGCAGCTTGCCCGGCCGGATAAATCAACGGACACATTCGCCAGAGCATCTTCCATCGGCAGGGAACTGTGGCCGTATCGCTCGATGCCCCGTTTATCTCCGAGCGCCTTAAGCAGACATTCGCCCAGGCAGATCGCGATGTCCTCGACGGTATGGTGCGCGTCAACCTCCAAATCGCCTTTGGCCTTGACGACCAGATCGATCTGGCCGTGCTTGCTCAGATGGGTGAGCATGTGGTCCAGAAAACCGATGCCGCTGTCAATCTCATACTTGCCGACGCCGTCCAGATTCAACTCTACGTGAACGTCGGTCTCCTTTGTCTGCCTGTGAATTTCAGCCGTTCGTTGTTCCATATGAACTTCCTTTTAAAGAAGTGCCTAAAGTGACACGTTAGTGTCATCCTGAGGCGTAGCCGAAGGATCTGTCCTATGACATTGAGATTCTTCGCTTCGCTCAGAATGACAGATTCACTATCACTTTAGCTCACTTGATACAATCCCGTAAGATTTCTTCCAACGCCGAAACCAGTTTCTCGTTCTGCTCGCTCGTGCCCACGGTGATCCTTAGTTTATTCTCCAGCCCGGGCAGGTTAAAATACCGGACATAAATATTGCGTTGCACCAGCTCCTCATAAATCTCTTTCGCCGGGCAGTCTCTGTTCTCGGCAAGAACGAAGTTCGCGTAGCTTGTCGGGACTGTAAATTTCATGTCGCGCAACCGGTCGGTGAGCACATCACGGGCTTGCTTCACCTGGTCCGTTGTCTTGTTGAAATACGCCCGGTCTTTGATCGCCGCCGTGGCCAGAGCGATGGCCACCGCGTCTACATTATAGGAATCCTTGATTTTCAACAGGCCGGCAACAAGCCCTTCCGGGGCCATCGCATACCCAAATCGCAAACCCGCGAGGCCATACCCCTTGCTCAATGACCGAAGAATGATGATATTATCGAAATCCTTGATGAGGGGTGTACAATTATCTTCCGCAAAATCGACATAGGCCTCGTCAATCAAGAGTACGCCGGAAAGCTCATCGGCCAGTGAAGCCAACTCGCCGACGCTGACAAAGCTGCCGCTGGGCGCGTTCGGATTGCAGACGATCGTGAGTGCGGCATCGGTTTTAGTTAATTTCACCGGAAGATTGAATTCGTCGTCGAACGGAATCTCAATCGTCCGGCAATTTTGCAGCTTCGCCAGGACCGGATAGAGCGAATACGTCGGCACGGGATAGGCGACCGGCCGGTTTTCATCACAAAATGCACGGAAGGCCATCGTCAGCAGATCATCGCCGCCGTTGCAACACAGAATATTCTCAGGCTTCACACCATGCACTTTTGCCGCCGCCCGGCGAAAGTCATCTCCCACCGGATCGGGATATCGCCGAAGCTTCTCAGCCGAGAACTCGCCTAGAACCTTCATCACCTCAGGCGAGGGCGGAAAGGGATTCTCATTGGTATTGAGCTTGATGATATCGCTCTGCTTGGGCTGAAAACCCGGCGTGTAACCTTCCAATGCCTCGATATTATCACGAAAATAACTCATTATCTACCTAAGTGACTAAAGTGAACTAAAGTGTGCCAAAGTGACTGAAGCGAACTAAAGAGACTAAAGTGAAAGCAAAGCTGTCATTCTGAGCGTAAAGAGCCTTTAGCCCTGAGCGAAGTCGAAGGGGAAGAAGCTCATTTTCTCGGGCCAGATCCCTCGACTTCGCTCGGGATGACACTCACGTATCACTTTTGGCATTTTAGTCACTTTGAACTTTAGGCACTTGATACTTTCCGAGGATTATACGGATATTTGATCTGTAGCGAAAGGGTGATTTTGCGATTCTTCCATAGAATGGCGATTCTTGCAGAAGCTGAGGCTTACCCGTTAGCTCACTTTTGGCAATAATCAATCAACCGGGCGATCTCGCTGCGGAGGTCTTTGCGATGGACGATCATATCCACAAAGCCGTGCTCCAGCATAAATTCCGCCGTCTGAAAACCCTCGGGTAATTCGACCTTAATCGTCTCCGCGATCGTGCGTGGCCCGGCGAAACCGATCAAAGCCCCCGGCTCGGCCATGATACAGTCGCCCAGCATGGCGAAGCTCGCCGTGACGCCCCCGGTGGTCGGATCGGTCAACACGCAAATATACAGCCCGCCGGACTCGTCGAATTTCGCCAGCGCCGCGGAGGTTTTGGCCATCTGGCCCAGGGAGACGACGCCTTCGTGCATCCTTGCGCCTCCCGAGCAGCACACCACAACCAGCGGGAGTTTCTCTTCCATCGCTTTGTCCACCGCCGCACAGAACTTCTCACCGACGACGTACCCCATCGAACCCATCAGGAAGTTCGGTTCCATCGCCGCCAAGACAACGCCCCGGCCTTTGATAAACGCATCGCCGATCAGGATCGCCTCTTTCTCGCCGGATTTCTTTGCATCCTCTTTCGCCCGCTGCTTATACGTGGTTCCCCTGAATTTAAAATCCAGCGGATCATTGGTTCTCATATCGCCCAGGAATTGCTGGAACGACCCCTCATCGACGAGATACGTGATTCGCGTGGCCGCCTCGATGCGAAAGTGGTAGTTGCACTCCGGGCAGACGTTCAGGTTACCCTCAACGGACTTGCGATAGAGCATATGCTCGCAGCCGGGACACCGTACCCAAAGCCCTTCCGGCATCTCCTTGCGAGGCTTGAGAGAAAACCCCTTCCACTTCGATTTTGATTCTTTAGTCATAACGAATTGAAATTTTAACAGAAATCCTCAAAAAATACCACAAGAAAGTCAATCCTCTGAAAAACACAAATTCAAAGAAAATTTATTTTAGTCATAAAATTATGGTATAATATACTGACATGGATGAGGATTTTGAAATTATCAGTGAAATCGCTGATATAGAAACCATTGCTATCGGGAATTCTATTACCGTCTTAAAAAGACTCAAAAGAAATTATGGTGCAGGACGTTGGCGCAAACTCAAAGGTATCGCACGAGTGAGGTTTCCAGACGGCTTCGTGTGCAAAGCGGAAATTCACTGGTATGAAATGAACCGTGCAGGAAAGAAAGAATACAAAATTAAGAGACTTCTATGATCTCAAAACCACAAGAAAAATACGTTCTTTGTTTGAACAACGACAAATATCCGGCCTCATTGGAAGTTCGAAAGATCTATCCTTATGTTCCTGATCCCAAAGCTGAATCTCACAACCAGATTCGGATCATTGATGAATCCGGAGAAGATTACCTCTATCCATCAGATCTCTTCATTGCGATAGAGGTTCCACTGGAAGCTGCACGAACATTCACCCATGGATCGTAATAGTATTGTTGAATCCTTACGGATTTATGGTCGTGTTTTCGTGAGAACTTAAAAGGTCTCCTTTCCGCTCGCTCTATCAATCGAACCTCTATTGCCGTATCTGAGAATTCTTTTGCTGCGCTGCTTCCCGGATGGCGTTTATGGCGGCGTTACGGTCGGTTTTTGAGAAGATGGCATTCCCGGCGACAAGCGTATCGGCGCCGTAAGAAACGACCGTGGGGGTCGTTTGGGGATCGATCCCGCCATCGACCTCGATGCGGATATCCGGGCCGACCCTCTCGCGGACCTGCACAATCTTTTTGGCCGCATCGGGCATAAAGGCCTGTCCGCCAAAGCCCGGATGAACCGTCATCACCAGCACCATATCGCACAGCGGCGCGACGGAGGCAATGGCGTCCACCGGGGTTTCCGGATTCAAACAGATACCGGCGCTGCATCCGAGATCGTGCAATTTGTCGATCAGCTCTTTCGGATCATCCGCCACCTCGATATGAAAGGTAATATGGTCCGCCCCGGCTTTGATGAAACTTTCAGCGTATTTAGCCGGCTCGCTTATCATCAAATGCGCATCGAAAACCAAGTCGCTTTCTTTGCGGATTTTCGAAATCACCGGCGGACCAATGGTGATATTCGGCACGAAGTGGCCGTCCATTACGTCCAGATGCACCATCCTCACCCCGGCCGAGGTGATCTCCGCGATCTCATCCCCTAACCGGGCAAAATCAGCGCTGAGAACCGACGGTACAACCTCAATTGTCCCCGCTTTGGGTAGTCGCATGTTTTCTGGCGTCTTGAGTTAACCGGTAAATCCCGGAGTTATGTATCGAATATTACTTTTCATCGAGGATCTCGAGACACTTGAATTTTTTGCCTTCGAGAAACTCAAGGGAAGCGCCGCCGCCGGTTGAAATATGACTGATCTTGTCCTCCAGGCCCATCTTCGCTACGGCGCTGGCGCTGTCGCCGCCCCCGATGATGCTTCGGGCCCCTTTATCGGTAGCCTCGGCCACCGCCACGGCCACCGCCTTGGTTCCTTTGTCGAACGGCTCCATTTCAAAGACGCCCATCGGCCCGTTCCAGACAATGGTCTTGGCATCGGCGGTCTTTTCCGCGAACGCCTGGGCCGCCATTGGCCCGATGTCCACGGCCTGGAAACCCGGATCGATATCGCCTACGGCCGTTCGGTGCGGCGAGCCCGCCTTGAACTCGCGGACCACACAGTGATCCACGGGAAGGACGACCTCGCAATCCGCCTCGCTCGCCTGGTCCAGCAGTTCCTGGCCTTTATCGATAAAATCGTTCTCACACAGGCTTTTCCCAATGCTCTTGCCCCTGCCTTTGAGGAATGTATAAGCCATCGCCCCGCCGATAATAATACGATCGACCTTGCCGATCAGATTCTCAATCACGCCGATCTTGTCCGAGACCTTGGCTCCGCCCAGAATCGCCACAAACGGCTTCTCAGGAGCGCTGAGCGTTTCGCCCAGATACTTCAGCTCTTTTTCGATGAGAAAGCCAATGACCCGCGGTTTGCCTTCCATCACGACCGGGACGGTGTACATCGAAGCGTTGTCCCGGTGGGCGGTGCCAAAGGCATCGTCCACGTAGATATCCGCATCCCCGGCCAGCTCTTTGGCGAAATCGTCCTTGGCCTTTCGCAGTTGGGCATCTTCCTTCGCGGCTTTGTCTTTGATGGTTTCTTCCTTGTGAAACCGCAGGTTTTCGAGCAGCATGCAATCCCCGGGCTGGAGCGTCTGTCGTTTGGCCGCCGTCTCCGGGCCGATACAATCATCCGCAAAAACAACGTCTTTGCCCAACAACTCGGACAACCGCTTCGCCACGGGCGCCAAGGACATTTTCTCATCCGGCTGCCCCTTCGGCCGGCCCAGGTGGCTCATTAGAATCAGCGAAGCGCCGCCGTCCAATATCGTTTTAATCGTCGGCAACGCCTTAACAATCCGGTCGTCGCTCGTAATCTTACAATCGTCGTCCAGCGGTACGTTGAAGTCGCACCGCATCAGGACCGTTTTACCCTTGACCTCAATATCCGCCACAGTCTTCTTAGCCATGTTGTTTCAATCCCAAACCCGATTTTCGATTTATGAATTGCTGCTTACGACGCGACCGGCCGGCCTGACGCGAGCCGCAATCATAAATCGAAAATCGGAAATCATAAATCTTATGTTACATCGCCGCCATTTTTTCCATAATGTCGACGCTGCGATTCGAATAGCCCCATTCGTTGTCGTACCAACTGACGACCTTCACCATATTGCCGATGACCATGGTGCACAGGGAATCGAAGATGCTCGAAGCGGGATCGTTGACGATATCACTGCTGACGATCGGCTCGTCGCAATAAGCCAGAATGCCCTTCATGGGGCCTTCCGCCGATGCTTTCATCGCCGCATTGACGCTATCGACCGTCACGTCCTTTTTGACATTCACCACAAGGTCAACGATGCTGCCGACGGGAATAGGCACGCGCATGGCGAAGCCGTCGAGCTTACCGGCCAGTTCCGGCACGACTTTCCCGATGGCTTTGGCCGCACCGGTTGTCGTCGGGATCATATTCGCCGCAGCGGCGCGGGCGCGACGCAGGTCCGAGTGGATCATATCCGCTACATTTTGATCGTTGGTGTAGGCGTGGATCGTCGTCATAACGCCCTGCTCGATTCCAAAGGCGTCGTTCAGGGTCTTGGCGATAGGCGCCAGGCAGTTGGTCGTGCAGCTTGCGTTGGAGACACACTTGACGTCGCCGGTCAGCGTCTCGTCGTTGACGCCCAGGACGATGGTGGCGTCGATATCGTCCTTGGCCGGGACGCTGAGCATGACTTTCTCGGCGCCGGCTTTAATGTGGTCGGCGTAGCCGCCCTTCGGGGACGAAGCCGTGCGAAAGATCCCGGTCGATTCCATAACCACCTTCACACCCATATCCTTCCAGGGCAGTTCGGCGGGATTTCTTACCGCCAAAACCTTGATGGATTTGCCGTTGATGATCAATTCACCATCTCCCGCCTCGACCGTTCCGTTCCACTTGCCCATGACCGTGTCGTATTTGAACAGATGGGCCAGGCTCTTGGCGTCCGAGAGATCATTGATGGCGACCAGCTCCAATTCGCCTTTTCGTTGCATAATGATACGTGCGACCGCTCTGCCGATTCGGCCGAATCCGTTAATTGCGACCTTTGTTGCCATTGAAAATTCTCCTTATTCTGAATTCCAAAAACACAATTTTTCTTAACTTCAAGCCCCCAGCGCATACCCGCATGGAGCAAACGAGAGCGTTACTTTACGGATTTGCCGCCCGGCTGTCAAGAGTTTATTCCCCGAAGTGAAAAACCGGCAAGGGAACCGGATTATCCAGCCGGGTGGCAGCCTCAAGCGAAGCGTGGGGATGGCTTTCCTCACCCATCCCCAAAGCCTGCGGCTTTGAGGCTGCCACCCTTTACCATTATATTATATTTACTATCCCAAGGTCCAACGCGGCAATTAGCGTTTTTTCCCGCCCTTCCGCCGAGCCGGAGTTTCGGGCGTCTGTCGATTTCTCTTCGCCCTACCGATTTGAGGAGCCATCTGATTCTTCCAGGCCGAATACATTTGTCGCAAACGCTCGACAATTTCCGGATTTTGGCCTTTGACGTTGTTTTTCTCGCTCATATCCGCCTGAAGATTATACAGTTCGAGCGCGCCTTTGAAATTCAGAAGCTTCCACTGCCCGGCCCGAACGGCCCACTGATCGGACCCGTCATACCAGAAAAGGGCCTCATGAAGGGGATTCTCTGACCGTCCTTGAAGGACGGGCAGCATATTTTTGCCGTCATACACCCGGTCGCCGGGAAGTTCGGCGCCGACGGCGGCGCAGATGGTCGGCATAACATCCAGCGAAATCACCGGCTCGTCGCAAACCGTCCCCTTCGGCAGCCGGCCCGGCCAGCGAACGATAAACGGTACTCGAATCCCGCCCTCGTACACCGTTTGCTTATACTCCCGCAAGGCACCGTTATTGGCGTGATTCTTTTTAGCGCCCCCATTGTCGGAAAAGAAAATAATCAGCGTATTATCGTCCGCGCCGGTCCGCTTCAGGGCGTCCAGCACGCGCCCGATGGCCTCGTCCATGCACGTCAGCATCGCCAGATAGATATCCCGGTTCGGATCACCTGTATTGAAGCGTTTCATATGTTCCTGAAGCGCCTGCAAGGGCCAGTGTACGGCGTTAAATGGCAGATAAAGGAAGAAAGCTCTCTTGCAATGCCGTGCGATAAACGACACCGCCTCGCGCGCCAGGTTATTGGTCAGGTAACCTGTATCGTTGATCGGCTGTTCGTTGCGATAGATCGAATTGTGCTCGCTGGTGATCTCGAGCTTGAAGTAATCATGGGCCCCGTGACCGAGAAAGCCGTAGAATTCGTCAAAACCACGCCGTAAAGGACGGTACTCCGGCTCAAGGCCCACGTGCCATTTGCCAAACACGCCTGTCGCGTAGCCTTCCTTTTTCAGCAGGTCGGCTACCGTCACTTCACTCACGGGCATTCCGGTTCTGGAATCGCCCGCCGTATAGAAGCCGAACCGCTGCTGATACCGCCCGGTCAAAAGCCCCGCCCGAGTCGGTGCGCAGACATAAGCGCTCGTGTAGGCGTTCGTCAATCGCACGCCCTCGTTGGCCAGCCGGTCGATACTCGGCGTGCTGACTTCCTTCGGATGGTCATAGCAACTCGAATCGGCATAGCCCTGGTCGTCCGAGACAATCACGACCACATTGGGCCGGCCGCGACCTTTACTTGTTGCCGCAGAAGAGGTCCCGCAGCCGAAGCACATCCCCGTTGCGGCCACCATCGTCGAACGCAAAAAATCCCGTCGTGTGATCATATTCGTCATCCTTTCGCCCATAATCATACTCTCCACCCCCCGATTTGCCAAGGACGATAAATTTAAGTTGAAATTCAAATCAAATTACGATATTGCGAGATTTATCGTTTGAAGGACCGTCTTAATGAAATACTGATCGGAAATCTCAGGTCAATGCTGGAGCGATTCATGACCCAAAGAACTTCTGCGAGAAATATCAGGTTAATGTCAAAAATTCTCCTTGTATTCGTTCTGACGAATACAGCGGCCGCTCAGTTCTATTTTCCGAAGCCGTGCCCTCCTCTGGGAGGGAATGTCGTGACGCATAAAGAGATGATCCCCAAGAGCAGGCCCGCCAAGCCGGGATACCTGGAGACGTTTGTCGATCCGCACTTCGGCTCGAAGATTACGCGCGTTTCCGGGGATAAGGGACAGCCGATCCCGGTCATCGGAGGTACGTGGCCGAAGAACTGTAGAAACCATTACCAGAAGGACCCGCCCTGGAACGCCGATGGAAGCGTGCTCTATCTGTGCAAGGGATGCAAGATGTTTCTGGACGGTAAGACGTACGAGCCTCTCGATCTGAAGACGCCTGGGGGCCCCGCCCGCTTTCATCCGCTCAAGCCGGATTTCATGATCGTCTTGCCTGGAAGAGCAAACAGAATCGAGCAGTTCAATCTGAGAACGGGCACGTCGGAAACGCTTGCCACCTTCTCCGGCTACTCCGGCTTCTCGTACATGTGGGAAGGCAATATTTCGGGCAACGGAAGGTGGATCGCCCCGTACGCCGTCAAGAACGGCAAGAAGGTGACGTTTGCCTATGATATGGAGGAAAAGAAGAAATACCCGGATATCGACCTGACGGGTTGGGAGATCGACTGGGTGTCGATCTGCTTTTCAGGAAAATACGTCGTGGTCAACGGCAAAACGACGCAAAACGACGTCACCCAGATCTACGAATCGACGACCGGCCGTCAAGTCGGTCCCTTATGGAGCCGCTACGGCCATCCGAGCCATTACGACCTGGGGATCGACCAGAACGGCGACGATGTTGCGGTCGGGATCGCCAAATCGAATCCGAATCGGGGGCGGTGCATCATGCGACGTCTCAAAGACGGACAAGAGAAGGCCCTCTGCCCGGCCGGAAGCCACACGGGAACGCGCAATACCCACAGGCCCGGTTGGGCTTACATTCAGAGCACGCACAAAGACCCGTACGTCGAGGAGGTCATCGCCGTCGAGCTTGCATGGAACAGCGAACCCATCATCGAGCGCCTGGCCTACATTCCGAACGTGAAAGTCGATTATCTTTCCGAGACGCATGGGGCCGTTTCATTCGACGGCAAAAAATTCTGCGCCGTCAGCAACTGGGGCGTCCCCGGCGGTCAGGTCCAGGCCTATGTTGTGGATATAACCGCCTTGTGCAATTCCTCCGTCGTTGCAAACAGAAATTGAAAGTGGCACGGGCTTCCAGCCCGTGAAAACACGGCCAGGATGGCC
>Ga0180431_10002642_pt1 | contig 23801 bp, 19 predicted proteins | sample SS_ome_11_FD_132459 | JGI IMG/M metagenome (GOLD analysis project Ga0180431, IMG submission 132459) | Hypersaline lake sediment archaeal communities from the Salton Sea, California, USA - SS_1_MS_1 metaG | ecosystem: Environmental > Aquatic > Non-marine Saline and Alkaline > Hypersaline >...
CATTCCCATCCTATCAGCAAGCGCGTTAAGGGTTTTTTTGTCAAAAGGCGACGTAAGACCATGCCAATAAACCTTCCAAGGTTCAAAGGGCTCCTCCAGATAAAGCAGGCTGTACCAGACAATGACCTTTTTTACTTCTTCCAACAGGTCTTTAACGACCCGGGTGAGTTGTACTTCAGGGAAGACGAACGGAAGCAATTCAAGTTCATTCATCCGTTCAATAGCCTTGATCGGGTCGGGCTCTCTTAGGATGAGTTTTAGTTCCAGAAAGAGCCTCCGGCCAGAAAGTTCTTTGAAACAATTGATTTTCACTGCATTCTTAATCAAAGCAAGGGTAAGTTTTCCGATCTTAAAACCGAATCGCTGTTCAAATCGGATCGCTCGGAGCACCCGTGTGGGATCCTCCACAAAACTCAGGTTATGGAGAACGCGCAGGACCTTTTCCTTGATATCTCTTTGCCCTCCAAAGTAGTCGATCAATGTTCCGTAAAGGCGTTTGTTTAGATTGATTGCGAGGGTATTGATTGTAAAATCGCGTCTGTAAAGGTCCAATTTCAAGGAGCTTGTTTCCACGTTGGGCGGGGCGCCTGGTGATTTGTAATACTCCATCCTTGCAGTGGCCACATCCACCTTGAAACCATCAGGAAAAATAAGTACAGCAGTTCCGAACTTCCGGTGACTCCTCACTCGCACGTTATAATGATCTGCAAACTCGTGTGCGAATTCAATACCGTCGCCTTCAATGACAATGTCTACATCTAGATTTTCATGTTTCAGGAATACATCTCTCACAAGCCCACCAACCAGGTATGCATTATATCCGATTATATCAGCCACGTGCCCAATGTCTTTCAGGACACGAATGATCTTTCTCGGCAGCCGTTCCTTTAGCAGAGCGGACATGTTTTTTTTTCTCATAAATTGAGACGTATCTATGGATTCATAGAGGAATTCCGGGATCAGGGGATCGCCGACCAGGGTATTAAGAAGATCTGTTCGGGTGATCACACCCAAAACTTTCCCATTATCTAAAACGGGGAGAATCCTCAGTTTGTCTCTGATGACTAATTCCTGAACTTCCTGGAGAGAAGCGTTAGGGCCGACAGAAGAATATTCAATATTCATATATTCCTTGACCTTGAGGTCTTTAAGCCCAAAAAACATCGCTTTTTCTACTACTTGCCTTGTAATATAGCCTTTTAAAACATCTGCACCGTCCAGGACCAGCAGCACATTGATGTTATATCGGGTCATCATATCGGCAGCTTTTTTGACGCTTTCCATGGGAGAGATGTGAATGACAGGGGAAGACATCATATCCATGGCTCTTTTCTTTGGATCTATTCGGCTCCGCAAAAGGGCCTGTAAAGACCTTTCTACCTGAATCAGGGTCCTATCCTTTATGGTGGCGGACGCTGCCTGTGGGTGCCCTCCGCCACCAAGGGCAAATGCTATCTCGGCCACATTGACATCTTTTATCCGGCTGCGTGCCACAAGGTAGATCCGGCTCTCCATCTGGGCCAGGGCGAAAACAATATTTAGATTTTCCATCTCCATGAATTTGTGAACAAGGACGGCAAAATCTCCTACATATTCGTCTCTAATAACCTTCGCAAAAACCACTTCCACGCCATTGATCACCCGTTTTGTGGCCGATTGCGTGAGATCATTAAGCAACCAGACCTGTTCAGCTGTCAGTTCTCTGGTGAGCATATCAGCGATGATATTATGATCCGCTCCCTGTTCTGTAAGCCATGCGGCCGCCTCATAATCTTCAACAGTCGTGGAAGAAAACGTGAAGGACCCTGTATCCTCATGGATCCCTAAACACATAACAGTGGCTTCATCGGGGGAAATGGAAATCTTTTTTTCCCTGATCAGACGGGTGAGCAGGGCGGTCGTCGAGCCGGTTTTTCGGATAATCTCCATATCACCAGCGATATCATCTTCAGAATCGGGGTGGTGGTCATAGATATGTATCTCCACATCATCCCTTTCAACCAGCTCAGCAAATTTACCGATGCGGCTCTTCTGCCGGGTGTCTACAAGGATCAGCCTCTTAACCCGGTCAAATTCGATTTGCTTTATCTTTGAGAAATTGAAGAGATATGATGTGGAATGAAGGAAGAAATTTCGAAGGTTTTTTTCCTGGGATCCTGGAAATACAAGACTCGCTCCCGGGTAGAGCTTGCTTGCAGCAACCAAAGATGCCAATGCGTCAAAATCTGCGTTAATATGGGTTGTTATCACCTCCACAGATTCCTTCATCGAATGTTTTTTTGATTTACGTTTTGTCTTTTGTTCTTTGACCATAAACAAAAAAAGCCGGGCATTCCATCTGCGCCGGCTGGATCACAGCAATGAAGTAGGACATTCCGCCTGCAGCGGATTGATTATAACCCCTTGACTTTTTCCTGATTTTCTTGTTTTTTCTTGCAATCAATGCACAGGGTGGTGACGGGTCTGGCCTTTAGCCTTTCATCCGAGATGTTTTCACCGCATTCCTCACAAATGCCGTAGGTTCCCGCCTCAATCCGAACCAAGGCATCCTTGATTTTTGATATGAGTTTTCTTTCCCTGTCCCGAATCCTGAGCTCAAAGTTTCTCTCCGACTCCATAGATGCCCGATCTGTGGGATCAGGAAAATTTTGATTTTGATCAGTCATTAAACTGAGCGTCTTGTTGGCGTCTTCCAAAAGTTCATTTAGTCTTTGGGTCAGTAAATTTCTGTAATATTCTTGTTTCTTTTTACTTAACATGGCTTTAACCTGTGTTTCCGTATTGATATTTATGAGCGCTTAAAAGGTCTTTTCTCCTCAAGAGATGATTAACGGCTTGTGTATAAAACAAAAATTATTAACTTTGCAAACTATCATCTCTTAAAAATAATGTAAAGCAATAGGAACAAAAGTTTATTTTGACTTTTCCCCCATTATTTTTTTAGCTTTCCCCACAGATGTTTCACTTTTCTCTTTTTGCCGGACACGGCTAAACCCTCTGTATCGGCGAATGCTTCAAGCAATTCCCGCTGACGTTGGTTCAGCTTTTCCGGGATTTTAACCAAGACCTTTATATAGACATCTCCTCTTCGATTATATCCCTGCAGCCTTGGCATACCTTTCCCCGGTATCTTTACCACATCACCGGGCTGTGTTCCAGGGCGGATGTGCAATTCGTGCTCTTCCTCCTCACCGATCATTGGAATCATAAAGGTATCACCCAAGGCCGCTTGAACAAATGAGATAGGGACCTGACAGATGAGGTCATCTCCTTGTCTTTCGAAAAAATCATGCTCCTTCACATGGATAACGACGAAAAGATCACCCGGAGGCCCCCCGTATTCTCCGGGTTCACCCTCTCCCCGCAATCTTAATTGGGAACCCGTATCCACTCCCGATGGGACCTTAACGGTGATGCTCCTTTCCGTCCTAACTTTTCCGGTTCCCCTGCAATCTCCGCACGGGTCGCTGATGATTCGCCCTTCACCATGACAAGCCGGACATGTTGTACTAATCTGAAAAAACCCCTGGGATCGAATAACCTGACCTCTACCCTGGCACGTTGCACAGATCTGAGCCTCGCTTCCAGGGCTCAGCCCTGACCCATTGCATGTCTGACAACTCTCCATTCGGTCGAAACGGATGTTCTCTTCTTTGCCATAAAAGGCCTCTTCTAAGCTCAATTCCAGGTCATACCGCAGACTTTTACCCTCTCTGCCCCGGGATCTCCCTCCTCTTTGCGAGCCAAAACCAAAAAAACCTTCAAAAATATCCCCGAAACTCGAAAAAATATCATCAAACCCACTAAACCCTCTAAAGCCCCGTCCTTCGAGGCCTTCATGACCAAACTGATCGTAGATTTGTCTTTTTTCCCTGTCGTGTAGGACCTCATAGGCCTCGGCAGCCTCTTTAAACTGATCCTCGGCTTCTTTGTCTCCATGGTTTCTGTCAGGATGGTACTTCAAAGCCAGTTGCCGATAAGCCCTCTTGATTTCGGCGTCTCCCGTGTCCCGTGAAACCCCTAAGACTTCATAGTAGTCTCTCTTGTGCATCTTTACTTTTCCTCAGGGGTCGCCTCCTGGTCCCCATTTTTAATATCTTGAGATTCTGTGTCAATCTGCTCTGGAAGCAAATCTTCCATCGGCTTTTCCATGGGGTCCTGCAAGGAGTCAGTATCTTCCTTATCCACGATAAAAACCTTTTCTGCAGCGATTTCCCTGAGCGAGACTACGATGTCCTTGTTCTTACAGACCACTAACGGTTCTGCCCCTTTCCGCAACTGACGGACCCGTGCGGCAGCTAAATGCACTAATTCAAAACGGGTATTTATTTTTCCCAGGCAGTCTTCTACTGTAATTCTTGCCACTTTATTCACCTCATATCAATTGAGAACTGACATAAACAGCGTCTATCAGAAACGACCGCTTAATGATAAAAGGGCCGTCATCTGAAAAATACGACGTCAACAACAATAAACTTTACTATATAAACATCAAAATGCTATATGTAAAGGGGTAAATTTTAAATAGATATTCCGTCGAAAATAAAAACGCATCCGACCCCAACAAACCCTTTTTCTGTACCAACACAGGTTTTTGAAAACATCCCTTAGCGATGTGTGGTGCCGCTGGGATATTCCAAAAATTAAAAGGGATACTTTTGATTGAATACGGTTTATAAGCCGTTTCCGTTTCATTATGTTAGCCAAAATCCTTAGCAGCGCTGTCATTGGAATCGATGCCTATGTCGTGGAGGTTGAAGTCGACATTGCACAAGGCCTGCCTTCTTTTTCCACGGTGGGTTTGCCCGAGGGTGCCGTTCGTGAAAGCAAGGAGAGGGTCAAAGCGGCCATTAAAAATTCAGGGTATCATTTCCCCTCCGACAGGATCACTGTAAACCTAGCACCGGCTGATGTTAAAAAAGAAGGGTCTGCATTTGATCTTCCCATGGCTTTGGGGATTCTTGCTGCAACAGGCTTAGTGGACAGATCCGCCTATGACAACATGCTTTTCCTTGGCGAACTGGCACTTGATGGGTTGCTTAGACCGGTTAAGGGTGTCTTGCCCATGGCTATTGCCGCAAAGGAATTGTCACTTAAAGGGATCGTTCTTCCGCTTGAAAATGCAGCAGAGGCAGGGGTTGTGAGGGGAATCGATATTTACCCTGTCCACACATTGTCACAGGTTGTGAGTGTTTTGACGGGTATGTCCCATGTTGACCCTTTTGAGGTCGATACCGATAAACTCTTTCAGGTCCCTGATTCACAAATTGACTTCAAGGATGTTCGCGGCCAGGAGAACGCAAAAAGAGCTATAGAGATCTCTGCTGCAGGGGGACACAACTTGATCATGATTGGGCCGCCAGGGTCAGGGAAGACCATGCTGGCAAAACGGATATCGACAGTGCTTCCAGATCTTTCTTTTGAAGAGTCGCTTGACACATCCAAGATATATAGTGTGATGGGGTTAATGCCCAAAGGGATGGGACTTGTCACGATGCGCCCTTTCCGATCCCCTCACCATACCATATCTGATGCGGGTCTTATTGGCGGCGGACAGAACCCGAAACCCGGAGAAGTGAGCCTTTCTCATAACGGTGTCCTCTTTCTGGATGAATTACCCGAGTTCAAAAAAAACGTACTTGAAGTCCTGAGACAACCCATGGAAGACGGACGCGTGACCATCGCCCGGGCAAACTCGACTGTTACCTATCCGGCCAATTTTATGCTGGTAGCCGCCATGAACCCATGCCCGTGCGGTTTTTTTGGGGATTCCAAACGAGAATGCACTTGTTCTTTTATCCAGATCAGACGGTATCGTGCGAAAATATCCGGCCCCTTGATGGATCGAATAGACCTTCATTTGGAGGTGCCGTCTGTCCCTTATAAGGATCTTTCTGCAAATACCGATAATGGGTCGTCGGCCGAAATTTTGGCACGAGTCTTGAAATCAAGAGACATACAGAACGGACGATTTAGAGAGTCTGATATTTACGCCAATGCCGGTATGAATAGCCGTCAGATCAAACAATTTTGTAAAATAGACGGAGCATCCGGCGCATTACTGGAAAAGGCCATGGATAAATTCGGTTTAAGTGCCAGGGCGCATGCCAGGATATTGAAAATCAGCAGGACTATTGCTGATCTCGAAAACAGTCCCGATATTAAGGCCGTACACGTGGCGGAGGCGATACAATACAGAACCCTTGATCGAAGGTAATTTTGACAAGATAGAAGACAAGGAATTACACGATTCATACTGATGACCTCAGAATAAGTCATCAATTAGACGGCACAGTAAAAAGCGCCAAATGCAAGGCTTGCGAATCTCGAGGAATGAAGTGTGCCTAAAGTGCGATACAATGAATAAAGATGAAGCGTAACGTCCCGCTGAACTAAAGCGGAAGACTTTTTACGAAACCGTCAAGATTCCCGCCTCTTAGCGGGATTATCCTATCTAACAATATTTTTGTCTAACGCTCAGATTCGGAGAAACCTGCAGTGAAGCGATTTTTGAAATTTACATTTGGATTTTTCCTGGTGATCCTCCTTGCTGGCGCTTGTATTGGGGCCTATTTCTGGTACATGTGGTCTAGTAACTTGCCTTATATAGGCTCACTAAAAGAATACAGACCTTCTATCATCACGGAGGTCTTCAGTGATGACGGGGAGGTGATTGGTCGATTCTGGGAGGAAAAGCGGATTGTTGTTCCCCTTGACGAATTACCCCCGCATCTGATCCAGGCGTTTGTGGCTGCTGAGGATGCGCGGTTTTTTGTGCATGAAGGCGTTGATATCCTTGGTATCATACGGGCCTTATTCAAGAATTTGGCTGCGCGGAAAATAGAGCAGGGCGGGAGCACCATAACGCAACAAGTGACAAGGTCCTTGTTGCTCAAAAACACAGAACGAACATACCGCAGAAAGGCAAGGGAAGCCATTCTTTCACTGCAGATTGAAAAGAACTTCTCAAAAAAAAGGATTCTTTTTCTTTATCTGAATCAGATTTATTTGGGAAAAGGGGCTTATGGCGTAGAAGCAGCTGCCCGCACTTATTTCAACAAACCCGGGAAAGATCTGGTTCTTGCAGAGTCTGCCATTCTGGCAGGACTTCCCCAGGCACCTACCCGATACTCGCCTGTGCTGCATTTTGATCGTGCCAAGGTTAGGCAGAAGTATGTGCTTGAACGCATGTATGAGGAAGGGTACATAACGCGCGAACAAGTCATTGATGCATTGGAAACCCCGCTTAACATACAGGCTACTACTGAAAACACGTTCGCAAAGGCGCCATATTTTAGTGAGCATGTACGCCGATATCTCTTAGCGAAATACGGACGGGATCTGTTATACCGAGGGGGACTTAAAGTCTTTACAACCCTGAATCTTAAACTGCAACGGGCAGCAAGTGAAGCCGTAGAAAAGGGTCTGCTTGAGATGGATAAGAGGGAAGGGTTCAGGGGCCCTTTGCGGCATGTGTCACCTGATGAAGCCCTTGTTTTTAATAAAGAAAAAATTGAAGAATTTACGATATCCCCTCCTGAATTGGGTTCTGTTGTCCAGGGTCTCGTTGAGGAGGTGAGTGATGAACGAAATGAGGTTTTGGTTCGAATCGGCGAACATCTGGCCCTATTGCCACTGGGTAACATGAAATGGGCCAGAAAACCCGACCCGGAGGTTGCCTATTATGCAACAAGTGTAAAGAGGCCCTCGCAGGTAGTGAAACAGGGAGATGTTATACGGGTTCGCCTTTTGAGGGAGATCCGTCAACCCGGTGCCGCCGTTGAAACAAAAGAGAGACCGGGTTTTGTCTGGGAAGTTTCATTAGAGCAAATACCCGATGCCCAGGGGGCTATTTTTAGCATGACACCTGAAACGGGTGAGGTCAAGGCAATGGTAGGCGGAAGAGATTTTAGTGTTAGCCAGTTTGACAGGGCAACGCAGTCCCGACGTCAGCCCGGATCTGCCTTTAAACCGCTCATTTATGCTGCGGCCCTTGATTGGGGCATGAGCCCCGGTGAGGTTATTATTGATGCCCCTTATATATCCGATCAAACGCCTGACGATGAGACTTGGAAACCAAAGAACTACAAAGAAAAATTTTTCGGGCCCACATTATTCAGAACAGCACTTGCCAAGTCCAGAAATGTCATTACTGTCAAGATATTAAAAAAAATCGGTGTCGAATACGCCATTGACTATGCGAGGAGGATGGGGATTGAATCCCCACTGAGCCCTGATCTTTCCCTGGCCCTGGGTTCATCAGGCACTTCATTGTTGGAACTTACCAGAGCTTACGCGGTGTTTGCCAATGGAGGCCTGTTGGTTAAACCCATTTTTATTAAGCGAATTGTGGACCGGAGCGGACAGGTCATAGAAGAAAATCAGCCTGAGGCCGTAGAAGTCATGTCAAAGGAGACCGCATATTTGATGACTGACCTTCTGAAGGCCGTTGTCCAGGAAGGGACAGGCTGGAGAATAAAAGCGCTTAAAAGGCCGGCCGCCGGAAAGACGGGAACGACCAATAATCTGAGGGATGCCTGGTTCATTGGGTATACGCCAGAATTAGTGACAGGGGCTTGGGTCGGATATGATGATCAAAAGACCATGGGTAAAGGTGAAACAGGTTCAAGGGCTGCAAGTCCTTTGTGGCTTTATTTTATGTCGCATGCCTTGAAAGGTACACCGGTTGTTGATTTTCCAGTTCCCGATGGAATTGTTTTCGCAAAGATTGACGTAAAGACAGGTCTTCTGGCTGGACCTCACTCCGATAAAACGGTGCTGCAGACCTTCAAGGAAGGGACTGAACCCACAGAATACTCACCCAAACCAAAATCTGCCAAATCCGGACAATTTTTCCAGTTTGACATGGATCAAGGGAGTTAAAGGGATTTAAAGTGAATTAAAAAACCTAAGCATAAGCTCATGAAACTGGAGACTGGAAAACTGCAATGAGAATCCAGTAATCAGTGTCCTACCAGTCAACCCCGCAAACGCCTATCATCTACATAAATCTTCTAAAGTCTTTCCAAAAATGACCGATATTGTCTATGTATATGAAAATGAATGAAAAACGTCTAAATCATTCGGCCATGGACAGCGCTAAAATATGCGGTGTTGCCAGGAACACTGTATCGTTGCATTCATCCCTCAAATAGAAAAAATAACCGGCAAAATTAGCATGATACCATTCAACATAATGAGAAGGCTGATTAGTCTAATAAGCAGTGTCCTTATGATCTTCATGCTGTTGCTTTTCCCCATTTCCGTTCGGGTCTCCTGGGCAGATGATAGCCCAATACGGATTGGTGTCCTGGCCAAAAGAGGGATTGTGCGGTGTATGGAGAAGTGGTCCCCAACGGCCAAATATATCGCGGATAAAATTCCGGGCAAGAACTTTGTCATTGTTCCGACCGACTCTGATGGAATTTTTTCTTTTGTTGAGCACGGGATAGTGGATTTCGTCCTGACCGACCCTTCCATTTATGTGGAACTGGAGAGGCAATATGGGTTAAACCGGATTGCCACGTTGAAAAATATTCGTTTTGGTGATGCGTATACCAAATGTGGCGGGGTGATCTTTTGTAAGGCCAACCGGAGCGACATCAAGAACTTTTCCGATCTCAAAGGCAAAACCTTTATGGCCGTAAAAGAAACCTCCTTTGGTGGTTGGAAGATGGCCTGGCGGGAATTTAAGGAAAAAGGCATTGACCCATATCGAGATTTTAAAGACCTACGTTTCGGGGGCACGCATGATACCGTCGTGTATGCTGTAAAAGACGGTAAAGTGGATGCCGGGACTGTAAGAACGGATACATTGGAGAGAATGGCAATCGAAGGAAAGATAAATCTGGAAGAGTTCCAGGCGATCTATAAACACGGGGGAGAGGGGGTTCATTTGCCTTTTGTTCACTCCACACGGTCGTATCCGGAATGGCCGTTTGCAAAAGTAAACCATACGTCCGACGTATTGGCTGAAAAAGTGGCAACAGTGCTGCTCGAAATGCCCTGGGACTGCGCGGCTACCCGGGCAGCAAGATGCGCGGGCTGGACTATCCCTTTGAACTATCAGCCAGTACATGAGTGTCTAAAAGACCTGAAGGTGGGTCCTTACAAGGACCTGGGGAGGATAACACCCGCCGATGTTTTCAGAAAATATTGGGGGTGGTTTTTAGCGGCAACAGTGGTGTTCGCGGCAATGGTAGGGGCGACAATCAGCATTTCTAGACTCAACCGGAATATACGGGTAGCGCATAAAAAACTGCACTCAGAGGTTAAAGAACGCGAACAGGCTGAGGAAGAGCGTATTCGTCTGGTTACTGCTATTGAACAGGCAGTGGAAAGTGTTGTTATAACCGATAGGGATGGCACGATCCAGTATGTTAACCCTGCTTTTGAATCCATTGCGGGTTACGCCCGGAAGGAGGCTGTTGGCCAAAATCCGCGAACAATTAAAAGTGGTAAGCACCCTAAAGAATTCTATGAAGACCTGTGGAATACCATCACCAGTGGCAAGGTGTGGAGAGGGCATTTTATAAACAAAAAAAAGAATGGCACACTTTACGAAGAAGAAGCAACGATCTCGCCCATCAAAAATATTTCTGGTGAAATCATCAATTTTGTTGCGGTCAAGCGAGACGTAACAGAAGAAATTAAACTGGAAGATAAACTTCGGCAGGCCCAAAAGATGGAAGCCATCGGAACCCTGGCAGGAGGAATTGCCCATGACTTTAACAATATTTTAAGCGCCATTATGGGGTACACTGAGTTGGCTGAATACGAAACACCGGAGGGTTCTAACACACGGGACAAGTTAAAGGAAGTGCTTAAGGCAGCTCATCGTGCGAAAGATCTTGTGAGACAGATCCTTACGTTCAGTCGCCAGGGAAATCAAGAACAGAAACCCATGCAGATAAACCATATTATAAAGGAGGCGCTCAAACTTCTGAGGGCATCACTTCCCACGACCATTGAAATCCAGCAGAATATAGAACTCGACACGGGTATTATTAAGGCTGATCCCACCCAGATCCACCAGGTGCTGATGAATCTCTGCACAAACGCAGCCCATGCCATGAATAATAAAGGCGGCGTGTTGGAGGTAGGCGTTCGGAATGTGGAACTTGAAAAAAAAGACATGGGATTGGGATCTCCCCATGTGCCCCCCGGTCACTATGTAAGGCTGAGCGTTCGTGATACAGGTCATGGCATGTCTGCTGAAATTGTGGACCGTATCTTTGACCCTTATTTCACGACCAAGGAAAAAGGAGAAGGAACTGGACTGGGGTTGGCCGTTGTCCATGGGATAGTGAAAAGCTATGGGGGAATAATCACGGTTGATAGCGAGATAGGGAAGGGCTCCACTTTTAATATCTACCTTCCTGCAATTGAAAGAAAGATTGAGGAAGAAAAGGGGGCAAAGGAAGCTATTCCCAAAGGGCATCAACGAATTCTTTTTGTGGATGATGAGCCGTCCTTGGTCGATATAGGGAGAAAAATGCTTGGGCACCTTGGACATGAGGTTATTGTCAGGACAAGCAGTCTGGAAGCCCTTGAGGCCTTCCGAAATAATCCCGAAAGATTTGATCTGGTTATAACCGACAAAACCATGCCTCAGATGACGGGTTTTGATCTTGCCAGAGAACTTAAGCAGATCCGCACAGATATCCCCATCATCCTTTGCACAGGATTCAGCGATACCACTGATTCGGACGAGGCCAAGGCCATGGGTATCAGCGGATTAGTCATGAAACCTATCGTAATGCGGGAGATGGCGAAAGTTATCAAGAGGGTATCAGATGGAGAGGTTTCATCAGAAAAAAAGGCCCCTGAGAGGACGAACGACCCCGCCGCAGAGCAGCGGGGTATCTGTAAAGGCAATGAAACGCCGCAAGCGGCGGGGAATTAATCCTCGTCCGCCTCTGGCGGATTAAAAGTGGCTGAAATGTGACGGAGCGAAAAGTAAAGGAGAAAGGTTATGGAAGCAAAAAAATTAGCAGAGAATCTGGGACTGGAAGAAGAGGAATTTACCGAGTTATTTAGCCTTTACAAGGAGACAACTTCTTCCGATTTAAAAGAACTGAAATTTGCTATCAGTGTTGGTGATGCAGAAAAAGCCCATGAAAAGGCCCATTCCCTTAAAGGCGCGTCCGGCAATCTTGGTCTGAATGAATTGTATGAGACAGCCAAGGCAATTGATGACCGTGCCAGGGTAAACTCCTTCGACGGACTGGAAAATATGTTTCAGGAATTTTGGGAGAATTATGAAAAGCTGGTAAGGGAGCTTGAAAAGGCCAGATGAAAGGGGGTCTACCAATGAATTCGCGCAACATCCTGGAAAAACTCGATCAAATAGAAGAACTTCCCACTCTGCCGGCTATTGCGATGGAAGTAAATGAAATGCTCAGGGACTACAACACGTCGATCAAGGAATTGAGCCAGACAATACAAAAAGACCAGGCCATGGTTCCAAGGATATTGAATCTCGTCAACTCAGCCTTTTTCGGTTTTCAGTCCAAGATCAGCGATATTTCCCGTGCTGTCGTTGTATTAGGCTTTAACTCTGTCCGCAACGTCATCATTTCAGTTTCGATTATTGATGCATTTTCCGACAAAATAGCCTCGGATGATTTTGATATAAAGGCCTTCTGGTCTCATTCAGTAGCAGTGGCTGTGACGAGCAAGTATCTTGCCGGGGAGACCCGTCTCCTGGCACCGGAAGACGCTTTCACAGGGGGGCTTTTGCATGATATTGGCAAGGTTGTGTTAGCGCTTTATTTCCAGGAACTGTTCAGGAAAGTTTGGGCATCAGGCAGAGAAAATAAACTGTCCTTTTATGATGCAGAAAATAGAGAAATCCCAATTACACATGTCCAGATCGGGGCACATCTGGCCAAGAAATGGCAACTTCCCCAGGGTCTTGTTGATACCATCCAATATCACCACGAGGTGAGCAAGAACGCAAATGACCTTAATATGTTGATGATTGTGCATGTGGCGGACATCATCGTGAATAGCCATATGAGTGATTCTGAAAGCGAACCGGGTTTTTCAGCAATCTACCCTGATGCAGCAAGCCTAATGAAGCCTCAATTGGAAACCGTTTCAGACTGGTTTCCGGAAGTATCAGAGGAGATCCAATCGGCGTGTGAGTTTTTTCTCGAAAATAAGTAGTTGTTTTATGATTCCAGGTCCTTTATGCCCTGAAGGACCGTGTCAAAAAGTTCTTTAATGTCTTCTTTTTCCAGACACGAAAATGCTACACGGAGATCGGTCTTACCAAGGGCAATAAGGCCCACACCGTATTTTTCCAGAAGATGAACCCTGAGTGGCTCCGCGTCTACCGTCTTCAAATTCAAGCACATGAAATATCCAGAGTTAAACGGGTATGCCTCCCAGGCCTCCACGTATTTCGAATCTGAAAGCACCCTTTTCACCTCCTGAGCCCGTTCCTTCATAATCAAAAATTTTTCATTTTTTTCGGTGCGGTAGTCTTCGCTCTGCATGGATTTGAGTACGATTTCCTGGCTTAGATGCGAGGCATTTGAAATGGAGCCTCTGACTGCCCCCGCTGTTTTTTTCTCCAGAGCATCATAAGGTTTTTTTGAATCTCCCTTTAAAAATGCCCCGTAGGTGATAAACCCAACCCTCAGACCCCAGACAAAGTTTTCTTTGGTTGCCCCGTCCAGCTTGATGGCAAGCAGTCTGGGATCGCGACCAACCAATCGGGCGAATATTGATTCTTTAATCGCGTCCTCTTCATAGAAAAGCCCAAAATAGGCGTCGTCTGTTATTGCCAGGACATTGGTGCCCTTTTGGGCCAGAGCAGTCAAAAAATCAACAATCCTGTCGGCCTCACCTGAATTTACAGTATAGCCGGTGGGGTTGTTGGGGAAGTTGAGAAGGACGATAATCTTTTTCCTGTCTTTGGCCTCAGACTGCAAACACGTTTTAAAAGCCTCGAAATTGAATTTTCCGTGGCTGTCGAATAGGGAATAGCGGGCGATTCGGCTTCCTCTCCGAACTGAAAATATGAGGTTGTAGTTGCCCCACATCTTGTCTGGTAGAATGATCACATCACCCGGGTCTACCCACATGTCAGAGACCACACTTAGCCCGTGGGTGATGGCATGGGTGACAATGGGCAGACTGATTTTTTTTCCATTCAGTGACGGATTTTTACTCAATAGGGCCTCGTACCAGGCTTGGCGAAGGGGTGCAATTCCAAAGGAGGGCGCATAGGTAAGCGCTTGCCTTGGCGCTAACCCTGTTACCATGGACATAATGGAAGAAAGATGCATGGTTCTCCCTTTTTCTGTGGCCATACCGATGGTGGCATTGAATTTATGGGCCTTTTCCTTGGCCTCAGCCCCCTGGGAAAGGATGCCCTTTGGGAAAAACAGCGCTTTCCCCACATTTGACAGCATCTCATAAATATGCTCATTTCCTTGTATAATTATTTCATTGAGTTCGCGTGCAATTGGGTCCATAGGAAATTCCCTTTTTTTGTGTATTTGAAAGGATATACAGGATATACGAAATTTCAAATCAGTCAAGCCTATCTTTAACGTTACGGTGCCGATGGGCCAAATTATCTTGACTTAAAAGCGGGTCTCTATATATAAATACAATGCTTTTGAGGTCTTTTGATGAAAGGTAAAATTTTATGAGAGATGTTGTTGTTGTCAGTGCATGTAGGACAGCTATTGGTGATTTTGCGGGCTCGCTCAGCACCATTACTGCCTAAAATGAAGAAAAGCGAAAAATGAAGAAAAAGGAGATTCGATTATGAAAGACGCGGTGATTGTTGCCGGTGTTAGGACCCCTGTAGGGACGTTCGGAGGGAGTTTAAAGACGACACCTGTTGTGCAGCTTGGGGCCTTGGTATTAAAGGAGGCCCTCAAGAAAGTGAGTCTAAGACCTGTGGTTACCGAGACCCTGAGCCGGTTTGAACCGGATAGCCTTAAGGGTATAGGAATGATTGATCTGGAAAAGGAGGGATACGACTATAACGATTCTTTTCGGCCCATTGAGATTGATGAGGTGATTATGGGCAATGTAGTAGGGGCTGGCCAGGGTCAAAATGTTGCGAGACAGGCCATGATTAGAGCAGGAATACCCAAAGAGACCGGCGCCTTTACAGTAAATAAGGTGTGTGCATCAGGCATGAAGGCAGTGGCGCTTGCCACACAGGCAATCCGTTTTGAAGTAGCTGAGGTGATTTTGGCAGGGGGTATGGAGAATATGAGCCTTATCCCCTATGGCCTCCCGGCAGCCCGTTGGGGGGCGCGAATGAACAATACAGACTTGGTCGACCTAATGGTCTTCGATGGACTGTTTGAGATTTTTTATGGATATCACATGGGTCTTACGGCGGAGAATATTGCTGAAAAGTACGATATCAGCCGAGAGGAACAGGATGAGTTGGGCGCACTAAGCCACCAGAGGGCAAGAAAGGCAATCGCGGATGGGACCTTTAAAGACGAGATCGTGCCGGTCATCATCCCCCAGAGAAAGGGAGATCCGGTTGTGTTTGACACCGATGAAAGGCCCATGGATACCAGTGTGGAAAAAATGGCCCGGCTCAGACCCGCATTCAGGAGGGATGGAACAGTTACAGCGGGAAACGCCTCCGGTATTAATGATGCAGCAGCAGCTCTACTCCTGATGTCTGATAGCAAGGCAAAAGAGCTGGGTCTAAAACCGCTTGCAAAGATCAGGGCTTATACCGCCGCCGCAATAGACCCTGCGTATATGGGCCTTGGCCCTATTCCGGCGGTAAGGAAAATCCTAAGCAAGGAGAATCTTGCCATGGATGATTTTGGTGTCATTGAGCTAAATGAGGCGTTTGCCTCTCAGGCCATTGCGTGCATAAGGGAACTCAAATGTGACCTTGAAAAAACCAATGTTCATGGTAGCGGTATCTCAATCGGACATCCCATCGGCTGCTCAGGGGCACGAATCCTTGTAACCTTGCTGGGTGAAATGTTAAGAAAAGACCATAATCTCGGTCTGGCGTCATTGTGTATCGGCGGTGGCCAGGGAATGGCGACCGTCTTAGAAAAACCGTAGTCGTTCACCGCGGACACGGTAGGGCCGCAGAGAAAAGACTTTTTAAGTTTTACAGTCAATCGAAAATAGTCAATCAAATAGGGGGCTAAAAATGACTTATGAAAATATTATATTTAAGACCGAAGAAAATGTGGCGATTATCAAATTCAACCGGCCGAAGGCCCTGAATGCAATCAACCCGGCACTTCTGGGGGACGTGAGAGATGCGCTGGAAAAGATAGAGAATGATGCATCTGTGAAGGTACTTATCCTCACCGGTGAGGGGGAAAAGGCTTTTGTGGCAGGGGCTGACATCTCATATATGGTGAATCTCACGCCACTCCAGGCCAGACTATTTTCACAAGAGGGGCATGACCTCTTGTTTAAACTTGAAAACCTTTCTATCCCTGTCATTGCGTGTGTGAACGGGTTTGCGCTCGGTGGGGGCACAGAAATTGCCATGGCATGCGATTTTATCTACGCCTCTGAAAGTGCCAAGTTTGGTCAGCCTGAAATTAATCTGGGTATCATCCCCGGCTTTGGAGGCACCCAGAGGCTTTCCCGGCTTGTGGGAAAGGCCATGGCAAAAGAGCTTTGCATGAGTGGCGGCATGATCAGCGCCCAAGAGGCCCAAAAGATAGGGCTGGTTAACAGGGTGTTTCCTCCTGAAAACCTATGGGAAGAAACCATGAAAACGGCCAATTTGGTGGCAACTAAAGGAAAGTTTTCCATGAGGGCCGTCAAACAGTGTATTGATCGAGGTTTTGATGTGGATATGCGTACCGGCTGTCACCTGGAAGCTGATGCGTTTGCATTGTGCATGAACAGCCCGGATGGTAAGGAAGGAATGTCTGCATTTTTGGAGAAAAGAAAACCCGAATTCAAAGGAGGACTGATCTAAATATGGATTTTAAATTAAGCACAGAACAAAATTCTATACAGAAGGCGGCAAGAGAGTTTGCCAAGGGTGAGTTTGACAAAGAAATAGCCCTCGAACTTGAGCGAACCCATACTTATCCAACAGAGATATGGAAAAAGGCCTGTGAGCTTGGTTTTAAAGGCATTCATTTTCCTGAAAAGTATGGTGGGCAGGACTATGGTATTTTTGAGAATGTTCTTGTGGTGGAAGCGTTCTGTCGACAAGATTCAGGAATTGGTGTGGCCATTAGCCTTGCAGACTTTGCATCAGAGATCATCCTGAGATTTGGAAATGAGGAACAAAAAGAAAAGTATCTGATCCCGGTGGCTGAAGGTAAAGCGATTTCGAGTGGTGGATTTACTGAGCCGGATCATGGAAGCGATATTACCCTTATGAACACAACCGCTGTAAAACAAGGCGATGAGTATGTTATAAATGGGGTGAAAACATTTATCTCCAATGGGACCATAAGCGATTTTGTTATGGTTCTTTGTCAGACAAACGAGGATGAAAAGCCGACCTATCGAGGGCAGTCCGTCATCATTGTCGAAACGGGAACACCCGGGTATACGACTGCCGATGTCGGTGAAAAAATGGGGATAAAGATGACATCAACCGGAGAGCTTTCATTCAATGATGTGAAAGTCCCTGTCTCAAACCTCATCGGGGAAGAAAGCAAAGGCTTTTATCATGTGCTTGAATTTTTTGACGAAAGCAGGGTAGGGGTAGCGGCCCAGGCCCTTGGAATTGCCCAGGGTGCATTCGATCGTGCACTTGATTATACGAAAAAGCGGTCCCAGTTTGGGAAAAAGTTAGCTCAATTTCAGGTAACCCAGCATAAACTTGCAGACATGGCAGCCAAAATAGAGCTGGCAAGACTTATCGTCTACAAAGCGGCTTGGAATTTTGACCAGGGTAAAATCGACCCGAAATTGACATCCATTGCCAAAATGTATGCAGCCCGGGTGGCCGTTGAGGTAGCCAATGAGGCTGTTCAACTCCTTGGTGGATACGGCTATATGCTTGAGTATGAGGTTGAACGGTTTTATAGAGATGCGAGAATAACTGAGATATATGAAGGCACAAGAGAAATACAGAAAAATACCATAGCCAGTGCATTATTGGGAAAATTATAATGTAACGTCAATGGAAAGGGGATGCCCTATGTCTTTGACATTTAACGAAAAGCTTTTTGATGACCTAAAGGATGGGTATAGAAAGTGGAAGGATACGGTTGAAAGACTTTTTGCCTCCAAGCCGGAAAGACTTGCACGGTTTTCCACCGTTTCTGACCGAGAGGTTAAAAGTCTTTATTCACCTGCAGATACGAGGGACCAGGATTTTATCAGAGACCTTGGTTTTCCGGGGGAATATCCGTTTACCCGGGGCGTCCAGCCTTCCATGTATCGCGGACGACTCTGGACCATGCGAATGTTCGCAGGTCTGGGGAGCGCCAACGATACGAACGAACGTTTTCATCTCCTGGTGAAAGAGGGCCAGACAGGGCTCTCCACGGCCTTTGATATGCCTACACTGATGGGATATGACACGGACTCACCCAAGGCCAGGGGGGAGTGTGGAAAATGCGGGGTGGCAATTGATACCCTAAGGGATATGGAAGATCTGTTTGATGGGCTTCCCATTGACAAGATTACAACCTCTATGACCATCAATCCACCTGCATCAGTGATCTGGGCGATGTATGTGGCTATGGCGGAAAAGAGGGGAATCGACAGAAAGATCATTGGTGGAACCATCCAGAATGATATGCTTAAAGAATTTATCGCCCAGAAGACGTTTATGTGCCCACCAAAACCGTCTGTGAGAGTGATAGCTGACACAGTAGAATTTGGTACAAATGAAGTGCCGAGATGGAACACGATCAGTATCAGCGGGTATCATATCAGAGAGGCGGGGTCCACTGCGGTTCAGGAACTGGCCTTCACACTTGCTGATGGCATCGCTTATACCCAGGCTGCAATAGACCGAGGGCTTGATGTGGATGACTTTGCTCCTCGGTTTTCCTTTTTCTTTAACTCCCATCTTGATTTCTTTGAAGAAATTGCCAAGTTTCGGGCGGCGAGACGGATGTGGGCGAAGATCATGAAGGAAAGGTTCAAGGCCAAAGATCCCCGCTCCTGGTGGCTGAGATTTCACACACAGACAGCAGGATGTTCACTTACTGCTCAGCAACCCTACAACAATGTTGTCAGGACGTCGCTTCAAGCCTTAGCTGCTGTTATGGGTGGCACACAATCCCTGCACACCAACTCCCTGGACGAGGTATTGGCTATCCCCACTGAAGAGGCTGCGACCATTGCTCTCAGGACACAACAGATCATTGCGGAGGAATCCGGGGTTACCAACACCATCGATCCTCTGGGGGGATCATATTTTGTGGAGGCGCTCACAAACGAGTTGGAAGAGGAGGCCTTTGACATTATCGGGAAAATTGATGATATGGGCGGTATGCTCGCTGCCATTGAGAAAAATTATCCCCAGCAGGAAATCGCCGACGCGGCTTATCATTACCAGAGACAGATTGATGAAAAGCAAAAGACAGTGGTTGGGGTCAATAAATATGTGACCGAAGAGGATATCCCGGTCGAAATTCTTGAAATAGATGAGGAGCTTGAAAAACAGCAGATCGAAAAAACCGACCGAATTAAGCAAGAGCGCGATAACAAACGGGTTAACGAGTGTCTTGAAAGGGTACGGGAGGCTTGTGAGGGAGACCAGAATGTTATGGAGCCGCTTATAGAGGCTGTGAAGAGCTATGCTACGCTCCAGGAGGTGTGTGACGTTTTCAGACAGGTTTTCGGTGAATACCGGGATCCGGGAATATATTAGGATCGACTCATTTCGATTGACGATTGACTATTGAAAATTCCAATCTACAATAATTAATTGACTTAGAGGAGTTATGGTACACAAGCGAAGGATAAGGGTAATGGTGGCAAAGCCAGGTCTCGACGGGCACGACAGGGGTGCAAGGATTATTGCCAGGGCATATCGGGATGCGGGTTTTGAGGTTGTTTACTCAGGTCTTCATCAGACCCCAGAGGAAATTGTTGAGGCCGCAATTCAGGAAGATGTTGACATGATAGGGCTATCCAGTCTCGCGGGTGCGCATAGGTATCTTTTTCCAAGGACCGTAGAACTTTTGCGTGAGAAGGGAGCGGATGATATTGTTGTCTGTGGGGGCGGCATTATTCCTGAAGAAGATATCCCGGCTCTCAAGGAGGTGGGAATCAAACAAGTTTTTACTCCCGGGACCCCGTTGGATGTTATTGTTAAGTGGGTAGAGGATAACGTAAAGCCAAGATAGAGTCTACCTGAAAATAGATGGTCCTCCTTCCTTAGAACTTATGGAGGTAAGAGACAAAGACGTTATGAGCCGTATTACAGAAAAAGTCAGGGCTGGCGATGTCAGAACTGTTGCGCGCCTTATTCGTGATATTGATGATGGTATGCCTGAAGTGAGGGGGACGCTAAAGGAATTGTATCCTTATACGGGCAATGCTTATATTGTCGGCATCACTGGAGCGCCAGGTGTTGGGAAAAGCACCCTGGTTGACCAGATGTTAAGCCACTTAAGAGGGCAGAACAAGACTGTTGGTGTTCTTGCCGTTGACCCGACCAGTCCGTTCAGTGGAGGGGCAATACTGGGGGATCGTGTCAGAATGCAGCGACATAGTATGGACGAAGGGATTTTTATTCGATCCATGGCAACACGCGGCCATTTTGGGGGATTAACCCAGTCCACCCGAAGCGCAATTGATGTCCTGGACGCCATGGGTAAAGATTATATCCTTGTGGAAACTGTAGGGGTTGGCCAGGATGAGGTGGATGTTGTCAAGAGTGCGCACACGACAATCATTGTCGTCATTCCGGGGATGGGCGATGATATTCAGGCCATCAAGGCCGGGATTCTTGAAGTGGGGGATATATTTGTGATCAACAAGGCGGATCGTGAAGGCACGGATAAGACGCTTAATGACCTGAGGCTCATGATAGAAATGAGTCAGAATAAATACGAGGAAGGCCGATGGAAGCCTCCCATTCTCAAGGCTCAGGCCGTGTTTGATAAAGGGGTAGCCGGGCTTTTAGAAGAAATTGAGAAACATCGAAGCTATCTTAATAAGGCGTTTGGAGGATTACATTTCAGAAAAAGAAAAGATAAGGTTCGTGAAGAATTAGCCGGCATGGTAAAAAACAGACTGATCGAAGACGTGATTAACAAACTCACAGAAACAGGTGAGTTTGATGAGGCTGTAAAGTCAATTGTTGAGGGTAAAATGGATCCTTACACCGCCTGCGACAATTTGGTCCTGCCCAAGCTTGACTTTTCTGCCAAGTAGTGTCCATCCATAAATGAATTTGCAAAATTTTTCTAAACGCCTCAATTCCTCAACTTTCATGCTATTGCTGAGATAAAGCCAAGAGAGACAATGGAAATCGAGCGCGCAACCCATAATCCGCAACGCGTAACCCATGTTTCCCTGTCTGCCGTTTTTTGGTGGATAGCACAGGTGATCCTTACATTGGCTGGCAGCTTTTTTCTTTTTTTTGGTATTCACCTTCTGATAGCGGCCTACCGTTTAAAAAATCCCTTCTGGTTCATCATGACCTTTTTCGCTTCCAATCTGATAATTCTCATCAGCACGACAATTTTAATTGGAATTATCTACCGTATGATAAGATTTTATAGGGAGCAGAGGGGTAGGGATAAGTCATTAACTGATGAAACTGGAAATTAGAAACTGGAAACTGGAATAAACAATGAAAGAAATTTATGAGTTAGATGTATACAAATTGGCTGATGAACTTTCTGATTTGATTTGGTATGCGTTTGATGAGTGGCCAGGTAAGGTTAAACAAACCAGTTCCAAATTTCAAATTTCCAGTTTATTGTTGTTGAAACGGCATTATTCCAAGAGAATCGAACGTTAAAATATTAAAATATTTTCAATACATGAGGAGGTCCACCCATGCCACGTAAAAAGCAACCCCAACCCCTGGGCAAAAAACTCATGAAGCTGAGGAAACAGAAGAAATTAACCTTAAAGCATTTAGCTAACGAGACAGGACTAAGCACACAATACATCTCCCAGGTAGAAAAGGGTGAGAAGATGCCTCCGGTCGCTGTTATTCTCAGGCTTTCAAGGGCGCTTGAAATAGACTCGAGCATCCTCTTGGCACAAGAAAAAAAGCGGGCAAGCAAAAAGTCTGCCGATGATTTTCAAAAACGAACTGAAGACTATACTTATGAGACCTTAACGCCAGAAGCCAGACATAAGCACCTTAAGGCATTTAAAATTTTTGTGGACCCCCAGTCAGAGCACATACCTGTCACCTATCAGCACCTGGGTGAGGAATTTCAATATGTGCTCAGCGGGAAGGTTGAGGTTACTGTGGGAGAGAACAAGAACAAACTGGGACCCGGTGAGTGTATACATTTCAATTCATCCATTGTCCATAAACTGCGAAATATCGGTTCTGAAAAAGCCGAGCTTTTGGTGGTGCTCTATACACCATAACTCAGGCAAGGGGATTAGCAATGGCCTATCAACTCAATGAAGAGCAGCGAATGATTCGGGCAATGGTCAGGGAGTTCGCCAGGGATGTCGTTTTGCCCACGGCCGCCGAGAGAGATAAAACCAAAAAATTCCCAGCGGAAAACCTCAAAAAGATGGGTGAACTCGGCCTTATGGGTATGAATGTGCCACCCAAATACAATGGGGCGGGAGTGGATAGTGTCAGTTATTCTTTGGCCTTGCAGGAGATTGGCTATGCTTGCGCCTCTACGGCCGTGGTCATGTCGGTTCACAACTCAGTGGCCTGCGGCCCGGTTTATCTATATGGCTCAGAATATCTAAAGGAGACTTATCTGAAACCCCTTGCGGCAGGGAATATGCTTGGATCCTTCGCCCTGACAGAATCGAGCGCCGGTTCTGACCCTGCAAGCCAGAAAACAAAAGCAGTAAAAGATGGGGACAGCTATATCATCAACGGAACAAAGATGTTCATTACAAGTGGCAAGAATTCAGATCTAACGGTGGTGACCGCCTACACTGACAGAGACAAGAAACATCGAGGAATCAGCGCATTTATTGTTGAAAAAGGAACACCTGGCTTTCACGTTGGAAAAGAGGAAGATAAAATGGGGCTCCGGGCATCCGACACAGTAGAGTTGATCTTTGAGGACTGTCGTGTGCCATCAGAGAATCTCCTTGGCCAGGAGGGAGATGGCTTTGTGATTGCAATGGCCTCTCTTGATGGTGGGAGGATTGGTATTGCCTCCCAGTCCGTGGGTCTTGCGCAGGCCTGCCTGGATGCGGCAGTGAGTTATGCCAAAGAACGGGTCCAGTTTAACAAGCCTATTTTCAGGTTTCAGGGAATCAGATGGATGATAGCTGATATGGCGACTCAGGTTGAGGCAGCGCGGTTATTGACATTCAATGCCGCTGCCATGAAAGACAGGGGTGAAAATTTTTCGGGAGCGGCTTCTATGGCAAAGGTTTTCGCCTCTGAAATGGCAAACAAGGTCGCCTACCAGGCCCTTCAGATTCATGGTGGGTACGGCTACATGAAAGAATTCCCAGTTGAAAGGTACTACAGGGACGTAAGGGTTTTTACCATTTATGAAGGAACTTCAGAAATCCAGCGAAAAGTGATTGCAAACCACATTATCGGGAAATGATAAAACATGATGGTCGCGGTAGGAATGCGAGTTGCCCCGCACCCCCCGCACAGATCCCGGCGTGCGCTGCTAACGCACCGGGCTCCTGCCTCGGGTAGTGACGTACCTGCCTAGATCAGGATAAGGTTGCAC
>Ga0180431_10002643_pt1 | contig 23797 bp, 25 predicted proteins | sample SS_ome_11_FD_132459 | JGI IMG/M metagenome (GOLD analysis project Ga0180431, IMG submission 132459) | Hypersaline lake sediment archaeal communities from the Salton Sea, California, USA - SS_1_MS_1 metaG | ecosystem: Environmental > Aquatic > Non-marine Saline and Alkaline > Hypersaline >...
CGCTCCATGAATAATCCTCAACTACACCGTACAAACTCATGCATAAGGCTCATAACGAAAAAACAGTGTACGATTTCGTTGCTGATCATTCATTCCGCTTAATTCGGAGCTCAAAAAGAAAAACTCCTCGACCCCTATATACTTATTATTTTAGATGCGACAACGGTGTCTCTCCGTAATTTTTATGAGAAGAGAGGATGCAATGAAAGAAAACAAATATTCATCATGTGCAGGATGCCCGAAACTAAAACCCATGGCTCCGGTGAAAAGAAAAATAGTCCATGATATGGATGTCCAAAAAACTTACAAATGGATAACCGACTATATCACGGGAGAAAAGATTCCCGATGTCGGTTCAGAAGCCAACCGCCAGATGGTTGAAAGATATCTGGTAGCAGAAAAGGGATATACAAAGGATGATATTGAAATCGATGCCCCCCTTGAGATGACAATAGGCGATGACCTTTATCGCTCATGGGTTGACCTGGTAGTCTCTGTGGACAACAAGCGATATATGACGGTTAAATGTGCATCGGGTTCATTAGGCTCAAGAGAAAGGGAGATTATTTCCGCCGCCAGGCTCCTGGATGAATACCAGATTCCTATTTCCGTGGTCTCTGACGGCAAAACTGCCCTGGTTCTAAATACCATATCCGGTGAAAAGATTGGAGAGGGTCTTGATGCGATTCCATCGAAAAAGGCAGTGCAAGAAAAAGCAAAAGAGATAAAATTGCAGCCGCTTGCTGAAAAACGGCTGGAGCGTGAAAAGCTGATCTTTCGTTCCTATGACAGCATGAACGTTAATGTTGGTCGTAAAATATCACCTAAGTGCTCTGATTCGTAAATACGGTGACGTGTTTTATGACAGGCCACCGCATTCAACATAGCGATTGATCATAAAAGTGACTAAAATTTGAAGTGATCTAAAGTGAACTAAAGTTAAGGAACTCGCCTGGGGCGAGGCCAGTTTAAAAATGATAGAATTCCTCAACTTTAGGCACTTTAGATCACTTTTCACTTAAAACTTTTAAATAAAATGAATAAACCAACTATTATACGTGATCGTATTTAAGATGCGTGTGCTTAGTAATAAAAGACGATGCCGGATTACTATAGACTTATTTGCATAAGGTCCTCTGCAAGAAGCAGCGGGCCGGAATAGGTTTTTCGGCACTCTTTCTCAATATCGACCTGGTCGCATTCCGGATAAAAATGAGTCAAAACCAGTTTGCGGACATTGGCTCGGTCTGCAATCTCGCCCGCAAGAGAGGGAGTAAGATGCCCTTTTACCTTCAATTCATCGGGAAGTGCCGATTCACAAATAAGAAGATCTGCATCCTTTGAAAGCGTCACCAGATTTTCGGAAACATCCGTATCGCCGGAATAGACCACGGATTTTCCGCCGGAATTTGTTATTCTGTATGCAATGCTCTCCGGGTTGTGGTCAACCGGAAGTGATTCCACTTTAAAATCATCAAACGCCCTCATATCATAAGCGGTGTTGTCGAGTTCAACAATGGTTAAAAGATCCGGCGCAAGTTCGATCCAATGGCCATAAACATTTTTCAGGTCGTCATAAAATTTTACAAATCCCTTTCCGGCCATCAGCGTAAGGGGAATTTTACGCCGGCTCCCATCAGGATATTTGTTGGCGAATAAAAATGGGACCAGTTCAGCGGTATGATCCGGGTGGAAATGGCTGTAAAAAACAAAAGAAACATCAAATATTTCCACACCGTTTTCAAGAAGCTTCCGCATGGTCCCGGCTCCGGAATCGAACAGAAGAAATTTGTCTTTTATTTTCATAAGAATCGAGCATGAACTTCGCTTGAGGGAGGGGACACATGTTCCCGAACCAAGAATGATCACAGACATTTCCACAGCATCAGGACTCATTTTTTGCCCGCTTTTTTTTCAACTTTGTTTATGATCCACCGCAAGAGCTTTTTATCTTCCTTATATTCAACAACCTTTTTGAGGTCTGCAAATGGAATTTCTGCACGCGCCATGCTTTTATGGCCGCCTGCAGATCCGATTTGTCCAAAACTGAGTTTGGCGACTTTTCCTGCATCCCTGCGAAGCCCGTCGTTTCTGAAAACAAGAACCAGTTTTTTACGATATAAACCAGAGACAATGCTCCAGTTCACAGAACTGATTTTCATGAAAAAATCCGCGATAATCACGCAAATGTCAGGATTTACGACCGGACCGAGATAGGCAAATATATGTCCTTTACGGATACGCTTATTTACAAGGGCAATTTTGAAATATTTTAAAAAATCGAGTGTCAACTCCGACTGCTCAATCTTGTGGATAAGATGGAGATTAGAATGGCGGTAAAGAAACTGGAATGCCCTGATATCTTCAATTAAGGTTTGACGTACAAAATTGTCCGTATCTGTTTTAATGGCATAAAACAAACCGGTGGCCAGTTTACCGGAAGGTTTAATTTTTGCCGCCCTTAAATATTCGGTCATTATGCTGGCAGTTGCTCCGTATTTAGGGCGGATATCTACGAAAGGGGCACTTACACCGGTGTCGGGATGATGATCTATAATGACATTTGGCGGGTACTCTGAGAATATTTCATTATGGTCCGGCTGGGAATCGACAATTACAAAACGGGTGAAGGAATCCTTGACGATGTCTTTAACTGGAACAAGATCCACACCCAGTAGACTGATCATCGCGATATTGTCCGGGCGTTTAACGATGTTGATATTGGAAATGGTTACACCGGATACTTTGCGCCAAAGCAATCTTTTGACAGCCATTGCGCTGGCAATTGCATCCGGATCGGCATTGATCAGGATAAGAACATTATCTTCGCCTTCAAACTGATCATAAAAACGGCGCAATTTTTCGGCGGCAGAGCGTGGCATAGGGGTGATTTGTTAAGATTTTTAATAAACAAATAGTAAATTTGGTCTTCAGGTTTCGGTTCTCGAAATTTTGACAAAAAATTAAGATAGCCGGTCACACTAAAATATTAATAATATATCACAAAAAATTTTAATGCAATCATACTTTTTTTCGATTCAGATCAATCAAGAAAAAAAATTGTTTATCTTCTTGACAGTTACAAATAATATCTGTTATCTGTCTATCATTTTTTTTAGAGGCATTTATTAAAAATATAGGCAATGCTTCGAATTTAAAGAGTTTTTATCAGGCAGAATGCCAAAACAAAGCAAAAAGATTTTCGACTACAAAAGAAACCGCCCCTGGGTCGAAAATCTTTACATTGTCACGCAACTGGGCCTTACCATGGCCGGTTGCATCGCTTTTTGTTTTTTTATCGGACTATACCTTGACAGATGGTTGGGAACTAAGGGGGTTTTCATAACCATCTTTATCATTTTGGGTGTTATCGGAGGAGGTATAGTCGTTTACCGTCAGATTATGGAAATAACTGATATTAAGGAAAGGGAAAATAATTCCGGGAATGGAATCCCTTAGACAAACCCAGAAAAAATATTGCTCCAGGGCCATCACTGCAGCCATTTTTGCAGGGCTTTTTCTTATTCTGGCAGGTCAAAAACCTGTGGGCAAGGGATTGATCCTGGGAACCATTTTCAGCATTGTCAATTTTATCTTAATGGCTCAAATGCTTCCCCACCGTATAGGAAAATCGAAAAATAAAACGTTTTTTTTATCCTTTGGTTCCATATTTTTAAGATACTTTCTTTTGGCCGTGCCCTTGATAATAGCGATTAAACTCGATCAATACAATTTTATCTCGGTTGTTTTCGGGATTTTTATGGTCCAGCTTGTTATTCTGGCGGATCATTTATTCAGCCTTTTAACGTCTCGGCGCGAAAAACAAGTCTAGGAGTATTATGGAAGATTTAGGGAGAATCCATCAAATCATCGTCCCTTTTTTTGGGCATAATATGACCTTTAATCTTGAAGTCATGATAATGACCTGGATTGTCATCTCAGCACTGCTTTGCTTTGGTTTTTTGGCGGCCAAAAACAAGCGTCTGCTTCCCGGTCCGTTACAGGTGGTGGGAGAACTTTTTGTGGTACATCTTTTCGCCTTGACCGAAGATGCGCTGGGCGAGGAGCTTTCAAAGAAATACGCTCCCCTTATATGTGCTCTATTCATGTTCCTGTTGCTTTCAAACTGGCTGGGAATCATCCCCCATCTTGAAGAACCAACAAAGGATCTCAACACGCCGCTTAGCTTCGGGATCATGGGGTTTTGTATTGCCCATTACGCCGGGATCCGGGCCAAAGGTTTAAAAACCTATCTTAAAGGTTACTGTGAACCCATGTTTATCATGGCGCCGCTGAATGTAATCGGCGAGCTTGCCAAAGTTATTTCCATATCCTTTCGTCTATTTGGTAATATCATGGGCGGTGCAATTATTATTCTGGTGGTTTCATATCTGACATACAGTATCATTACACCACCTTTTCTGAACGCGTTTTTCGGTGCGTTCGTTGGAACCATTCAGGCATTTGTGTTTACCATGCTAACCGTTGTTTATATTGCAGTTCAGGTAAATTAGCTTATGGCATACGATATTCAAACCTGGGTAAGTGTAGCAGCGTTTACTGGCGGCGGAATGGCCATGGGTTTCGGCGCTATTGGAGCGGCAATCGGTGAAGGATATACCGCCGCAAGCGCCAATGAGGCCATCGGCCGCAACCCCGGACAATCGGGTGATATTTTCAAGTCCATGCTGGTGGGACAGGCCATCGCCGAATCTGCTTCCATTTTTGCTTTGGTCATTGCGTTGATGCTTCTGTTTACGAGCTATCCATCACATATCTTAAGCGTGCCGGTATTGCTGGGCGCAGGGTTGTGCATGGGTCTGGGAGCTATCGGATCCGGCGTGGGTTCAGGATTTCCGGCAGGAGCCGCTTGTAAAGGGATGGCCCGGCAACCGGCAATGAGCGGCCGATTAACCACGAATATGCTCATCGGTTCAGCGGTATGTCAAACACCGGCTATTTTTTCGTTGGTTGTGTCTTTTATTTTATTATTTACGGATTTTTCAGCAAATCCTATTTCACCGACCTGGGCGGCTATTCTGGGTGCAGGAATTTCGTCCGGCTTCGGGGCCATAGGCTCCGGCCTGGGGGGCGGTCTGGTTGCTCAAGCCAGTTGTGAGGGAATTTCCAGGCAGCCCTTAACCGCCACTCCGGTGACAAATGTAATGCTTCTGGGTCAGGCAGTTACTCAGACCACGGCCATCTATGCCCTTTTGGTCAGCTTTATTCTGATGTTTAAATCTTTTCCCGCAACCGATGCTCTCGCTCCCCCGATGGCCCTGCTTGCGGCCGGAATATGCATGGGAATAGGTGCCATCGGCCCTGCGGTCGGGGAAGGCTTTGCCGGTCAGGGTGCTGTGGCGTGGATTGCACGGAATGAGAAATATATTGCGGATTTAACGAGATCCATGCTGGTGGGACAGGCGGTTGCCGAATCCACAGGAATCTATTCACTGGTTATCGCCCTGGTCCTTATTTTTGTTGTATGAAAGTAATCAATTATAAGAAAATATAAATTCAATTAAAAAGCGTTTAGGAGGAATAAAATGATTGAAGGTGCGGATATTATAAAAGCAGCTGCGTTTCTGGGAGCAGGAATTTCAATGGGGGTCGGCGCCATCGGACCGGGCGTCGGTGAAGGCATGGCCGCCGCCAAAGCCTGTGAGGCAATCGGTAAGAATCCCAAAGAGGCGGGCCTTTTGACTCGAACCATGCTGGTGGGACAGGCGGTTTCTGAGTCCACCGGGATTTATTCACTGGTTATTGCATTACTTCTTTTATTCGTTGTCTAATTTCCAGTAAAGATATGCCGGCCTATGGCTCGGAGAGAACTAAAGAGGATTCCATTTTCAAATTAGAAAATAGCGGGTGAAATACTTTAGACATCCTAAAATAGTTCCGTGGAAAAAGCTTGGGCGCTAAAACGCTCAACCACGTAACAACGTCTGAATCCGGAAGATAGCCTATGGACATTATCAGCAATATAGCCCTAATCAGTATAAATGAGACAATGCTTTTTCAACTGTTCTCTTTTCTGATCTTTCTGTTTATCATTAACCGTATCATGTTTCGTCCGTTACAGGGTGTAATGGACAACAGAAAAAACCACATGGATAAGATACAGACAGATACCGTTGATGCGATAAAGGAACTTGAAAGTCTGACCCAAAAATTGAAAGCAGAGGAATCCATAGTCAGAAAAGAGGCTCTAGAATTAAAGCGGGAAGTTGAAGAATTAGGAAGTCGGCAGGCTGCTGAAATCTTTGCGGCTTCTAAAAATGAAATTGAAGCATTAAAAGAAAAGGCTGAAATGGAAGTCAATGCCAGGATTGCCGAAGCACGAAAACACCTCCAAAAAGAATCTCAAGCCCTGGCTGTATCTGTCATGGAAAAATTGCTGGATCGGAGACTGGCCCCATGAGATGTGTAAATAAAATAGTTTTGATATTCTGTTGTATCATAACAGGGTTACTGAGCCTCCACTTTTTGGGATATGAAGCCCTTGCCGCTGAAAAAGCCAGCAGCTGGCGCCCGATTTATGACCTTATTTTGAGGTGGATCAATTTCGGAATTATTGTGTTTTTGGTGGTGAAATATTTAAAAACTCCCATAATGAATTTCCTGCGCGGTCAAAAAGAAAAACTGGCACAAGAGATCAAACGCCTGGAGGACAAAAAGCAGGGAGTTTCTGCAAATATCGAAGAAACACTTAAAACTATTGGTGAAAGTGAAGTCCGTTTTACAGAACTAAAAGAGCGAATCGTTCGCCAGGGGGAAAAGAAAAAAGAGTCCATTATCCAAACCGCTCAAAAGCAAAGCAAGATGATGCTGGAAGACGCAAAGCGAAGAATCGATACTCATTTTATACAGGCCAAAAACAAATTTAAGGCAGAAATGATTGACAAAGCTATTGATTTGGCAATGGAAAGACTTCCCAAAGAGATTACCACTGAAGATAATGAAAAATTAACTATTGAGTATTTAACCTTAGTGAAATAAAATTTAATGTTTTAACCGGTCAGATCTCTTTCAGTTTATCATCAGTGAACCCTCTGTTTTTTAGGACCTTACAATAAAACAAATGAATAAGCCCGGCGTCTCATAAGCCGGGCTTATTTTGTTTAAAAAAAACTTTTAAACCCAATCACAAAAATAGGATTTTTTCCGCTTTATTCATATTAGACCGGGTTAAACACGACCCGGTCTCCGTTGATATCTGCCCTTAACTTTATTCCTTCCGGGATATTTCCCTGCAGAATCTCCATGGAAAGCGGATTTTCGATATACTTTTGAATAGCTCTCTTTAATGGACGAGCACCATATATCCGATCAAATCCTTTTTCAGCAAGAAAAGTCCGTGCATTCTCTGAAAGAACGAGCGCCAAGTTCATTTGGGCCAGCCGTGATCCCAGCCGTTTAACCTGGATGTCGACGATTTCAGCAATCTGTTCCTGTGTTAGATTATCAAAAATTATAATCTCATCAATCCGGTTTAAAAATTCAGGCTTAAATTTGGCTCGAAGGGCTTCGGTAATTCTGGATTCCATTTCTTCGCGTCTTGATTCCCCGAGTTCCTGGATCCACCGGCTGCCCACATTAGACGTCATGATTATGATCGTATTCTTAAAATCAACCGTCCTTCCATGGCCGTCTGTCATTCGGCCATCATCTAAAATTTGAAGCAGCACATTAAAAACCTCGGGATGTGCTTTTTCGATCTCATCAAACAGCACCACGGAATACGGTCGCCGACGGACAGCCTCTGTAAGATATCCCCCTTCCTCATAACCCACATATCCCGGAGGGGCTCCGATCAGTCTCGAAACCGCATGCTTTTCCATGTATTCCGACATGTCGACTCTGACGATAGCTTGTTCGCTGTCAAAAATAAATTCCGCCAGCGCCTTGGCCAATTCGGTCTTACCGACACCGGTGGGACCCATAAAAATAAAGGATCCGATGGGCCGGTTTGGATCCTGCAATCCCGAACGGGCCCGGCGAACGGCATTTGATATTCCAGATATGGCTTCTTTCTGCCCAATTACCCGTTCCCCGAGGCGATCCTCCATATGAATAAGTTTCTCCCGTTCACCTTCGAGCATCCTGCTCACAGGGATGCCGGTCCATCTGGATATGACTTGGGCAATGTCTTCAGCATCGACTTCCTCTTTTAACATTTTTCTGTTTTTCTGAAGACTGGCGAGTTTTTCATTGGCCTGGTCCAAATTGTTTCTGAGTTCCGCCGCTTTTCCGTATCTGATCTCTGCAACCTTTGCCAGATTTCCCTCTCTTTCAGCCTGCTGTTCTTCAATACCCAGCTGCTCCTGATGTTCCTTGATCTTCCTTATGGTCTGTATCAGATCTTTTTCACTCTGCCATTGGGCTTTCATTTCAAGGATTTCATCCTTCAGGTTATTTATCTTGGATTCAAGCCGGGTAAGACGCTTTTTGGACGCAGAATCAGATTCTTTTTTTAATGCTTCCCGTTCTATTTCAGCCTGGGTTATCTTGCGTTGGATCTCATCTATTTCCACAGGCATACTATCGATTTCGATCCTGAGTTTTGAAGCGCATTCATCCATCAAATCGATGGCCTTGTCCGGAAGAAAGCGGTCGGAAATATAACGATGAGACAACGTGGCCGCGGCAACGATGGCCGAGTCCTTAATCCGAACCCCATGATGGACCTCGTATTTTTCCTTAAGACCCCGGAGCACCGATATAGTATCTTCCACCGTGGGCTCAAGTACCATAACCGGTTGAAAGCGCCGTTCCAGGGCAGCGTCTTTTTCAATGTACTTACGGTATTCATTCAATGTGGTGGCGCCCACACATCGCAGTGTGCCCCGGGCAAGGGCCGGTTTTAACATATTTGAAGCGTCCATGGCCCCTTCGCTGGCTCCCGCTCCCACAAGGGTGTGGAGCTCATCAATAAAAAGGATGACTTCTCCTTCTGCTTTTTCCACCTCTTTTAGAACCGCTTTCAGACGATCTTCAAATTCTCCCCTGTACTTGGCGCCGGCAATGAGCGCCCCCATATCAAGGGCAACGAGCCGCCTGTTTTTAAGGCTTTCAGATACATCTCCGGCAACAATACGTTGGGCAAGGCCCTCAACAATAGCGGTTTTTCCGACTCCCGGTTCTCCGATTAAAACAGGATTATTTTTTTTACGCCGGGACAGCACCTGTACAATCCTCCGGATTTCATCATCACGGCCGATAACGGGATCGAGCTTGCCCAGCCGGGCCAAATCGGTCAGATTACGGCTAAACCTGTCAAGGGCCTGGTATTTTTCTTCCGGGTTGGGATCGGTGATACGCTGAGTACCACGAATATTTAGGAGAACCTTTAAAATTGTTTCTCTTGAAATTCCCTTTTCCCTTAAAATTTTGGCGGCTTCTCCTTTTTTTTCGTCTGATATGGCAAGAAAGATGTGTTCAATACTGACGTATTGATCTTTCATCTTGGCGGCCTCTGCAAAAGCAGCATCAAGAACCATTTTTGTCCGGGGAGAAATGAAGGCATCTGTAACCGTACTCCCGCTTACTTTTGGAATTCTGTCGATGGATACGGCAAGTTCACGGGAAACATCATCCGAAGAAACACCTAGTTTGTCCAGCATGGCCCGGGCGATTCCTTCCGGTTCATTGAGCATGGCAAGAAGTAAATGCTCCGGCTCGATCTGTTGGTTATTATGCTCTGAAGCCATGGATTGGGCATTTTGAATAAGTTCTTGTGATTTTATAGTAAATTTATCAAAACGCATGAATTCCTCCTGTGGTTGGTATCGTCAGATGTTAAAAAAATAAACATTGACGGTTTAATGTCAAACCTTCAAAAGATATGAACGTTAGCCCATTTTTTTAACGCGTAGAAAACTTGGTTGTTGAGTGTTATAAAAATCTAATAAAAGATCACTTGACAATCTAAAAACTTAGATTTAAAATAAATTTGTCTCGTTAGGGGTGTTGGTATCATCTGAGAGTCCGGGAAAGGACAACCCTTAACCACCTGATCAGGGTAATACCTGCGAAGGGAAACGGGCCTGCGATTCGGATTTGATTGTCCATGCCGTTTTCCTGTTCGGGGAAACGGCATTTTTTTTGAAATACAATTCGTTTACTTGCCGATCGCCGCCTTTTTGCATACCGATCAGATAACACCCCTATTTAAAACGGGTTTCTCACTGCTCAGAACCATTCAGAAACACGGCATTTTTCAGGCCGAAATGCAGTATATTACTTGGCCTTCAGATCCCATAAAATGGGAAAAAACGCAACGAATGGAGATATAAAATGACACAGATTGAATTGGCCCGAAGCAATCAGATTACAGAGGCCATGCATCAGGTTGCCCAAAAAGAGGGCATTACCGCTGAACAGGTGCGGGAAAAAGTGGCCGCCGGTGTGGTGGTGATTCCCAAAAACCGCAACCGTGATTTCGAAGCGCGCGGCATCGGCCAGGGCTTGAAAACCAAGGTGAATGCCAACATTGGCACCTCCCCGAGCCACCATGATCTTAAAGAAGAACTGGTCAAACTCGATACGGCGGTTGCGGCGGGTGCGGACGCGGTGATGGATCTTTCCACCGGAGGCAACCTCGACCTCATATTGGAGACCATATTGAAACGCTCCCCGCTCATGGTCGGCACCGTTCCAATCTATAAAGTCGTTAGCAAATTGATGAAAAAAAACAAAACTCTACCGCAGATGACCGCGGACGACCTTATGGAAGAAATCGAACTGCAAGCCGAGGCGGGAGTCGATTTCATAACGGTGCATTGTGGTATCACCCGACAAAGCTTAAGCGTCCTTAAGGGGTGCAACCGAATTATGGGCATGGTGTCGCGCGGCGGCAGCTTCATCGCCGAGTGGATCATCGCCAATAAAAAGGAAAACCCCCTGTTTTCCCAATATGATCGTCTGCTGGAAATCTGCAGGCAACACGATGTTACTCTCTCTTTGGGCGATGGACTGCGTCCCGGGGCAATCCATGATGCCGAAGATCGTGCCCAAATTTCCGAGCTTTTAATTTTGGGCGAGCTGACGTGCCGCGCCCGCAAGGCCGGTGTCCAGGTGATGATCGAGGGCCCTGGCCATGTTCCGCTGGGACGCATTGCCGGAGATGTGCAACTTCAAAAGCGTCTTTGTGACAACGCCCCTTACTACGTGCTGGGGCCTTTGCCCACAGACATTGCTCCGGGATACGATCATCTGGTAGGTGCCATCGGCGGAGCCGTGGCCGCTGCCAGCGGTGTGGATTTCTTATGTTATCTGACACCTGCCGAACACTTGCATCTGCCCACGGTACAGGATGTCCATGACGGGGTAATTGCCACGCGGATTGCGGCCCATATCGGAGATCTGGAAAAGGGGCTGCCCGGGTCCGAGGACTGGGATCGGAGGATGTCCCTGGCGCGACGGGAATTCGACTGGGAAACCATGTATAACCAGGCCATCGACCCGGAATTGGCCCGCAAGCGCCGCATGCAGACGGAAGATCATGATCGGGATGTCTGCACCATGTGCGGTGATTTTTGCGCGATTAAAACCTTTGACCGTATTATGCTTTAACGAACTGGGCAGCCTTGTTTGGCCTTTTAAACAGGGTAAAGAAATTAAATTTCGGTACAGCGTAGCGACGGCGTGTTTCTATTGGAAACCGACTGATTGTTTGAAGGGCTTTAGCACGCGTTAACCCAAGCCGAATAAAATGATAACAAAAAAAATCCATAAGATTATTTAGCGACAAATTGGGCTTAATCACTCCGGCGCGGCTTGGGCTTACGGGTGCTTAAGCACAAGTTTCAGTCGGTTGGAAAGAGATATACGCCGTCGTGGAGCGTTCTTTTGTATTGGGACTCAAATACTTGTGCCATGGCCTTTCAAGAGGAACCGACCGAGAGCCTCGCTATGCGGTAGCGCCGGGAAACGATGGAATGAAGGATTTGACCGCTATTCAGAAGATCAGGTACTCGCGAAACATCCTGGTTCCGGAAATCGGGACTTCCGGACAGCAAAAGCTTTTAAATGGCCGGGTCCTAGTGGTGGGTGCCGGAGGATTGGGCAGTCCCGCCTTGTTTTATCTGGCCTGTGCCGGCGTCGGGACTATCGGTATTGTGGATGGGGATCGAGTCGAATTGTCCAACCTGCAGAGGCAGATTTTGTATACATTGGAGGATCTGGATGATTTGAAGACCCGTTCGGCCCAAGATAAATTACATCGCCTGAACCCGGATGTTTGCATTGAACCTTACAACGAACCTTTTACTGCAAAAAACGGACGTGAGTTGGTAAGCGGGTATGATTTTGTGATTGAGGCCACGGATAATTTCGAAGCCAAGTTTCTGGTCAACGACATCTGCATTCATGCTAAGGTTCCCTTCTGCCATGCCGGCATTTTGGGCATGTTCGGTCAGGTCATGACCATCGTGCCCGGCCAAGGTGCCTGTTACCGTTGCGTGTTCGGCAACATTCCCGAACCGGATCAGGTATATTCCACCGACCAAGTCGGGGTTTTGGGAGTGGTACCTGGCGCGCTGGGGAGCATACAGGCTGCCGAAGCCGTCAAATTCTTGACCGGCAGCGGAAAATTGCTGCTTGGGCGGCTGTTGACCTATGACGCCCTGAATTCGATATTTCGGGAAATCGAACTTCCGCCGCCATGTTGCGACGTATGCCGGGCAGCAAAACTCATTTAATAAAAAAGGAGACGACCATGACCCAATACCCTCCGCTGATTATTGCGGATCGCACCTTTCATTCCCGCTTGCTGGTCGGGACCGGCAAGTTTGCCTCCACCCAAATCATGCAGCAGGCACTTGCGGCCTCCGGAGCCGAGATTGTCACCGTGGCTCTGCGCCGTGTCGATTTGAGCAATCCCCAGGATAATCTAATGGAAGCCGTTGATAGAGATCGCTACCTGTTTTTGCCTAACACCAGTGGCGCCAGGGACGCGGAGGAAGCCGTGCGTCTGGCACGAATTTCCCGGGCAGCGGGATGCGATCCGTGGGTCAAGCTGGAAGTTACTCCCGATCCCCATTATTTATTGCCCGATCCGGTGGAAACACTAAAGGCGGCCGAAATTATGGTTAAAGAAGGATTTAAGGTACTTCCTTATATTAATGCGGACCCGGTCCTTGCCAAGCGGCTGGAAGAGGTAGGAACGGTTACGGTAATGCCCCTGGGGGCCCCTATCGGTACCAATCGAGGTTTGAAAACACGCGACGCGATTCAGATCATCATCCAACAGGCGCAGGTACCGGTTGTGGTAGATGCCGGACTGGGAGCGCCTTCCCATGCAGCAGAAGCCATGGAGATGGGCGCTGATGCCGTTTTAGTCAACACCGCCATTGCGACAGCCGGCGATCCGGTGGGCATGGCAGAAGCCTTCCGGCTGGGTGTGGAAGCCGGGTTTAAAGCATACATAGCAGGTCTTGGCCGACATTCTTGGGAGGCGGAAGCCAGTTCCCCCCTAACCGGATTTTTAAGGAGCAACCACGCATGAGTTTCTGGCAGAAAATCATTCAATATCGATGGGATCGGATCGAAGCGGCAATCTCCCGCAAGACGGCCCAAGACGTTCGGCAGGCCATGAGAGCGCCTAATCCAAATTTTGACGATCTGTTGGCGCTACTCTCTCCGGTTGCGGCCGACTTTCTGGAAGAAATGGCTCTGGCGGCCCATGGGCTGACGGTTCAGCGCTTCGGCCGGACCATTCAAATGTTCGCACCTGTTTATATATCCAGTGAATGTACCAATTCCTGTGTATACTGCGGGTTCAACCGCCACAATCAAATATCCCGCGCCACCCTTAGCGTAGCGGAAGTGGAGAAGGAAGTGTTGTTTTTGCACCGACAGGGATTCCGTCACGTGCTTTTGCTGACCGGTGAGTCGCCGCATCACGTACCGGTGGAGTACTTAATCCGCATCGCCCGCCAATTGCGGCCGCTTTTAGCATCCATATCCATTGAAATCTATCCGCTGACAACCAATGACTACCGCCGCTTGATCCAAAACGGCGTGGACGGATTGACCGTTTACCAGGAAACCTACCACATAAAACGGTATGCCGAGGTTCATCCAGCCGGTCCCAAACGCAACTACCGCTGGCGTCTGGAAACCCCGGATCGCGGGGGGCAGGCCGGATTCCGTCGCCTGAATATCGGAGTTCTATTAGGATTGTCCGACTGGCGCGTGGACGGCGCCTTCGTGGGGTTACACGCCGCTTATCTGGCACGCCGCTACTGGCAAAGCCATGTGTCGGTCTCCTTTCCGCGCCTGCGGCCTGCGGCCGGAGGATTTCAACCCCGATTTCCCGTAAACGACACTCATTTGGTGCAGCTCATGTGCGCGTTGAGACTCTGGTTGCCCGATGCAGGCTTGGTCCTGTCCACGCGCGAACCCGCCAGTCTGCGCGAGAATCTGCTGCCCTTAGGGATTACCCAAATGAGCGCGGGCAGCAAAACCGCACCGGGCGGTTATGCGGCCAAAGAAAACGTCGAGGGCCAGTTCGAAATCAGCGATCTTCGCAGCCCACAAGAAGTCGTCCGGATGATCGCCGCCCACGGCTATGAGCCGGTATGGAAGGATTGGGATGCGAGTTTCTTGAACACGGCAGAGCATTGAGACCTTTTCAAAAGGAGTCATTTATGCCGATTCATATCACGCTCAACGGTAAACCCCACGCGCTTGAACACCGCATGGATATCTTATCGTTGCTGGAAACATTGAAGGTACCTCCGGCCAGTGTTGTGGTGGAGCGTAATCGAAATATTTTACACCGGGATATGTTTGATCGCATTGTTTTAAAAGACGGTGATGAATTGGAACTCATTCGATTTGTAGGTGGCGGATGAATCGTAAAGAACGTTTGGTAAAATTAACGGCCATCGATATTTATCCGGTCACCTGCCAAAAACTTTCGGAAGGCCGAACCAACTTGGAAGTGTTGGCAGCGGTTCTGGACGGCGGCGCCAAAATCATTCAGCTCAGGGAAAAGCATTGGGACAAGAAGGATCTCTATGAATTGGCCATTGAATTCCGCAAACGCACCCGCAGCCACGATGCGCTTTTGATTATTAACGATCATGTGGATGTGGCCCTGGCTGTAGGCGCCGACGGGGTCCATCTGGGTCAGGAAGATCTGCCCATTAGGGCGGCACGAAACATCGCCCCGGAGCTGATTATCGGCGCTTCCAGCCACAATCTCATGGAGGCCCTAAAAGCCGAGCAAGACGGAGCCGATTATGTAAACATCGGTCCCATTTTCCCCACTAAGACCAAAGAAAATACGGTCCCTTTTCTGGGACCTGAAGCCATCAGTGAAATCGGGCCACAGCTCACCGTACCATTTACCACCATGGGCGGTATCCATCCGGACAATATCGGTCGGGTTCTGGAAGCGGGCGCGCGCCGCGTGGCCATGATCACCGGCATAACACGCGCTGAGGATATCACGGCAAGGGTGCGCCGGCTCCGTAAAACCATCACCGATTATTATGACCGTTGACATCAGCCGATTCGGAAATTCTATGCCGTTGCAGGCGGTATAACGAATGGGATTTGCTTATGGCTTGAATTTTTTCCTCGGAACCGGCATGGGTAAAGGGCGGCACAAAGGCCGCCCTTTACACTAGAGATGTAGCCTCCCCGGCACATAAGAAAACAAAAACCATAATAGATGGTTAATAATATTTAACGCCAATGCCAAAACGAGAAGCGTCTTGGCCGCCCATTTCCTTCCACCATCTTACTTGAGCGAGGGATGCGGTTCGAAGCCCATTGCAGAGTTCCGGTGCAGAAGAATCAAAGGAACAGGTTTTCACCTTGAAGAAAATATTCGTTCCTTCTTTGAAAAATGAATCAGACTCGAAATACATTCCGCCTTCACCGCAGTTAAGCATTGTGGCATTAACGGTATTATCCTTATTAAAACAGTTGCATATAACGGATGCTTGGCATTGATGGCGTTTATCAACTCTTTTTTTCATAGGATATAAAAACTCCCATTTGCGTCGAATTCGTTATTCAAACCTTAGGAGGTTTCAGCTTGCCCGATTTAAGGTACGGTCAGATTAAGGATGTTGTTGTAAGTCCCGAAGCAGTTTAAACACGTCTGGTCGTTTTGGGGATCTTCTTTCCACTGCCCGTCAACCAGAAACTTGTACTCGTAGCTTCCGGGAGGTAGAATCACGGCCTTATTCCACACCCCATTCCTATCCTGCTTCATAAGATGTTTTTTAGGATTCCAATTATTAAAATCTCCCATCAAAACGACCTCGTTAGCACCTGATAAATCAATGGAAAATTTTACTTTTTTCCGCTTAATTTTATTTTTTGATTTAACCGTTGCCATGCAATACCTCCTCATATACTATTGTTTCGAAATATTATCTCAAATTCAAATAAAATATATTTTTATCAAATTATAATTAAAGCTGTCCATAGACCAAAGCCTTCATTTTGATGGTGGGAATCCCTATGGTGCAGGAATTTACCCCACGTCTTCGGGAGAAAAACTGATAAGATAGAATTTATGTGGGCAGACTTATTTTTTCCACAGATTTAGCCAATTAAAGGGGTAAATTGTAACATGTCAAGAAATTAGGACTCGGGTCAATAATGATAATTTCATTACCAGAACTTATTGAGAAGTAACTGTGAATTAACACGTAGGATTTCCGACTTATCCCTGTAATGAGCCTATTCCCCAAATCCATAGTGAAACATTTCGTATTCGGTTTTTCCCCCGAGCAACGCATCGATTTTATCTTGAATTTCCTGTCTTTCTTTACTGAGCAACCATTTTTCCCAATAATCAGAGGACTTCCAAGTGCTAATGACCAGAAACGTATCCGGTCTATCCAGGCTTTTTAGCGTTTCACCGGAAATATAACCCGACTGGTTTGTAGCAAGGACTCTCATTTGTCTAAATAGAGGTATCATTTCCTTTGCCTTGTTTTCCGGCACAGACCGTTTAATTAGAATTTTAACAGCCATTTTGTGCTCCTTTCATATAACAGGTTGATCTGGGTTTTATATTTTAGTAAGTTCTTTTGTGTTGGTTATTCCTCATATACATGTGCCCGGGTTACCGGCAGCGTATTGTCCAGTCCTTTTGAGACAAGAATCTGAAACAGGCGAGAATTGCCGTACTTAAATCCTGCTGCCGTACTGTTTAAAAACAGACGCCATTGCCTCACAAAGGTTTCATCAAACAATTTCCTGATTTTCTCTATATTTCCTTCAAAATTTTCCGCCCATTTTTCAAGAGTTTTTGCATAATGAAGCCGCAAATTTTCCACATCCAGAATAGAAAAACCGGTTTTCCCCATTTCTTTAATAAGTTCGTGAAGTGTCGGAATATAGGCCCCGGGAAAGATATATCTAAACGTCCAGGGATCTCCGGTAGACGGGGTCTCTTTTCCAATGGTATGTAGCAGAGCCAGCCCGCCGGTTTTTAACAAATCCGATACTTTTTGAATAAAAGTAGGAATATATTTTTTTCCGACGTGTTCCATCATACCAATGGAAACTATTTTATCAAATTTTTCATTTAACTGTCTGTAATCCTGGTGTAAAATTTTAAGCTGATTTTGAAGCCCCAATTCTTCGATTTTACGATTGGCGTATTCGAACTGATTTTTCGATAGTGTAATGCCAACTCCGTTTATACCATATTTCCGGGCGGCATAGATCAGCATGCCGCCCCAGCCGCACCCGATGTCGAGAAGCGATTCGTTGGGCTTGAGTAAAAGTTTGCGGGAAATATGCTCGTATTTGTTCAATTGTGCCTGTTCCAGAGAATCGTCCGGCTTTATAAAATACGCACAGGAGTAAGTCATGGTCTTGTCAAGATAGAGTGCATAAAATTCATCGCCCCTATCGTAATGAAAGGAAATGTTTTTGGGGGATCGTCGTAGGGTAGAACTGTTTAGCAACGAAAGGATAAGCGGTCGAAATTTTTGCCAGAAAGGTAGGTCATGCTCATCAAAATTAATGGCGAATCCCAGACGGAAGAGTTTAAGAAGATCTTTCTCTATTTCCAGATCTCCCTCCATATAGGCTTCTCCAAATCCTAAAAATCCTTTTCTAATGATCTTTTTGGCACAACTTTTTGTTTTCAGGCGTAGTATTACCTCTGGAAAACTTCCGAATCGTATTGAATCACCATCCCAGAATTCTATGGCAAAGCATGCTCTTGGGTCCGATTGATGCATCATTTGGGCTACATTTTTAATGACTTTTTTCATAATCACAATCCTTATATCCCCTGTGGCAGTCTAATATTAATGCATCCGCCAAATATATGTATAAAAGAACATAGGGGACTTCACCCAATTGAAACAGTGGAATAATGGAATGGTGGGTGAGCCTGTCCTGAACGAAGTTGAAGGAAAGAAAAGGAAGAAAGTTGTTGACAATCAAAATCGTTTATTTCCGCTCTTACCCCCAATATTCCAGGATTCCATTCTTCCATGTCGATGGAACAAACAGATTGTCATTAAAAACTAATAATATCGATATATTGTAGAATTTCCGAAGTATTTGTTTAATACCAAACCATAATTCATTTTGTCCATAGAGGCAAGTCTTTATTTTGATGGTGAAAACTCCTGTTGGGCGGGAATTTATCCCATTTAATCGGGAGAAAAACTGATAAAATGGCTTGTAACCGTTCACGGCTTCAGTGTTTCAGTAGTTCGGGTTTTGAGGTTCAAAGTTCACCGAAAACGGTTACCTTTTTTCGCTCGAACCTTTTACTTCTTCAAATCCTCAGAAATCTTATCCAGATCGTTTTGGCTTACACAAGGAAGGGTCTTTTGATAATGAAATTGTAGGGGAGGTGATTCTGCATTTTCCTACTTGGCGAGATTGTTTTCTAATAACGCGGATATCTTTTGCTTGAGTTCATCGGCGGCAGAGTGGCTCTTGAGCAAATATCCATCAGCTTGAGAAAGACGGTGATCAAACAAGTAGTTGTGGTATGGAGCAATGATAAGCACCGGGAGATTTGGTTCTTGTATTTTAATGTTACGCAAGACATCCCATACGAGAAACCCATGCTTCAGGTAAAGGTTAAGGAGCACTATATTCGGTTTAAATGATAAAATGTTTTTACTAACGGACTCAATATCATCCGTGACCTGGATTCTGTGGCTTTCACCGGCAAGCCCTTCTCTGCATAAATCCTTTGCCCACTCCTGATCATCTATTATAAGTATCTTTGCCATTATGCTTCCTTCCCTTCCCGCTCGTGCCTCGCAGTGGCAGGTGGGCGCATTCGTTTCAATCAAGAATCTCAAGTATTGTGCGTTTTTTTGTTTTTGCCGAAGAGGCATTTAAAATAGTCCGGATTGCATGGGCAGTCCGGCCTTTTTTGCCGATAATTTTTCCCAAATCTTCTTTGGCAACCTTCAACTCAAGCACCGAAGCCTGGTTCCCTACGACCTCCTCAATCGCTACCTGTTCCGGATTGTCGACCAGTGCCGCAGCAATATAACCGACTAGATCTTTCATAGTGTCATTTCCTCTTCTACGACGAGTATTCTGTCTCTTATCATGTTAACCTCTTCTTGATCCGTCCGAAATTCTCATCCAAAAATTCATATTTTTCTTCCCTAAGCATCATGGTAAATGTTTCTTTTAAAGCAATTAATACCACACAAGAAATAAGAAAAAGGTCATTATCCCTGCCGGTATAGTTAAGCCCTTTTTACCAGCAGGGACTGAACACCACCCCAGGTGGTGATATATCTGCCAGAAGTTTTAAACGATATCACCACTTACTTTGTGATTTAACCCGGTATTGTTCACCCTTCGACAGTTCGTTCAATCGGAGAAATAAGTGAGGTTTCAGATGACGTTTCCGATCAAAAATTCCTTTATGCGTTCCTTAATCTTACCCTCGGGCAACTCCTTTAAATAATTAAAACAATTTATACACAAACAGACAAGGTCTTCGTTCTCAAGGATTTCTTCAGAAGGCACCTTTTCGCCGCATAGGTCACAGGAACAGCTCAATCCATGAACGTTCCCACCATAAACGGTTTGACTTTTAGCCAGATATTGGATGCCGATTCCATAGCAAGAAATGCCCGTTTTACTTGTTTTCTTGCACCATTTTACTCTTGCACGGTAGGCCTTAAAAGCTTCGGGCCCAGACTCGTCAGATGGATGATTTACCATCTTAATACAAATATCCGACCCCGGTTGGATGGCACTTTCTGATTCAAAATACATACCCCCCAGGCCGCTGTTATACATTTTGGCATGACAATAGTTTTCCGTATCATAAGTTGCATACATGATAGGGGCTTCATAGGCATTACGAGAATAAGCTCTTTTTATTAATGCAGACATTTTTTCACTCCTAATTTTTTCAACGCATAGGCCACCAAACCTTGCCGAGGCAGCTTTCTGCTAACCTGAAGTCAGATTGTTCCCAGGCAATATGGTCGCCAGAAACAGTATGATTGGTCACAATATCCCTTTGACTTGCGGAAACAATCAAAGTTTCCTTCAACACGCTGAATGCTTCTAATCAGGGCCGTGATATCGAAGAAATCATTTTCAATACATTGTTTCTTGCTGTTAATCGATACGTTGCCTGTTTTTACATGGGAGGCATTTAAGCAATCTTGATTTTTCATGATTTATACCTAATCATTTGGGTTGTCGGAAATCGAGTAGAGTTTTTTTATTTTATTACGATTATCAAACAATTTGTCCATAGAGAGGAGCCTTCATTTTGATGGTGGGAACTCCTGCGCGGAGGGAATTTATCCCGTGCAATCGGGAGGAATACTGATTAGATAGGTTTTTTTTGGGTAGGCTTATCCTTTCCACAGGTCCACATCGATAATTCCTAACCTTGCGGCATATCGAACCAGCTCTATGGTACTGTGGATATTAAGCTTGCGCAAAATATTTGATCTATGATTCTCAACAGTTTTGGGGCTGATGAAAAGTTTTTCCGCGATCTGTTTGTTGGAGAGCCCTTGGGCCAGTAACACCATAATCTCTTGCTCTCGGCGGGTCAGAGTGTCATAGCTCGCATCCGTTATCTTCACCTCTTTTTCCGGTAATTCCATAAGCTTTTCAACCACCCTATGGGAAACGGAACTGTCCATAAAATACTCTCCCTTCAATACCGTATCTATCCCCTGTAACAATCTTTCAGAGGTCGATTCCTTAATCACGTATCCTGTGGCCCCGGCCTGAAATGCCTTGACAATATAATCTACTTTGGAGTGCATGGTAATAATCATGATACGTGTTTTCGGGGATGCATTCTTAAGTTCTTGGGTCAGTTGGATGCCGCTCTGATCCGGCAAGGACATATCCACCAGCGCTAAATCCGGCTTGAGATCCCTCGCCTTTTGGAGCCCTTCACGTCCGTTTCCAGCCTGTCCGACCACCTCAAATCTATGGTTACGCCCGATGATCGCTTTGAGGCCTTCTCTGAAAAGGGGATGGTCGTCTATTATCAATATGGTTTTCTTATGAACCACTCTTTTGGTCCTTATATGGAAGTGTAATAAAAATCTTTGTGCCCTGCATGGGTTTTGACTGAATTTCCATTTCACCTTGAAGCAATTTAGCCCTTTGCTCCATGCTCCGAATTCCCATTTGTTTCTCTTTCGTTAGGGTTGCCATTCGTTTCTGAACATCAAACCCCTTACCATTATCTTCTATACGGAGGATAATGTTGGGGAAAGCTGCAACCAGCCTTACGGTCACATGTTCAGCATCAGCGTGCTTTTTAATATTGGTGAGACCTTCCTGAATCAGGCGATACAGGTTGATTTCGGTATCAAAATCAAGATTTAAATCTTTCATGCCCGCGGAATGGAAATCAACATTTATTCCATTGTCCTCAGAAAAATCATTACAATAATGAACAAGCGTTTCTACAAGCCCCATTTCATCAAGAGCCGGGGGACGCAAATCATATGAAACATCCCGAACTGCTTTTATGGATTCTTGAAGCGTTCTTGACATTTCAGAAACTCTTTGCCTGATCTCGGGAGGTATCGCAGGCTGATGATCAAAAAGCGTTTCAAAGCCTATTTTTACCGCTGAAAGCTCTTGCGCCACATTGTCATGCAGGTCACGAGAAATCCTCTGGCGCTCATTTTCTTGGGATTTCATCAGCTCGCTGGTGAGAGCGTGAATCATTTCTTCGGCCCGTTTTCGATCGCTGATATTACGCAATGAGCCGATAATTTTTACAGGATTACCCTGCTTATCTCTTACTAGCTTTGCCGTTATCGAACAATAGGTTTGAGAGCCATTTTTGTCTGTTAGAAGCGCTTCATAGTCAGTGACTTTTCCATTTTTCAGAAGCTCTTTTAGAAATTCATCTCTATTTTTCGGATCAACATATATATCGGTTAATGATTTTCCTATGACCTCTTCTCTTTTGTAGAGCGAAACATCTTCTATCGAAGGGCTGGTTTCTATAATTATTCCATCAAGGGTTACTTCATAATAAACATCCTGAATATTTTTAAAAATGTTGCGATATTGCTCTTCGCTTTTTCTCAGTGACTCCTCCGCCCGCTTTTTTTCGGTAATATCAGTAATAAATGCAAAGGAACCCTTTACCTCGCCCGATTCATCCCTGATTGTGGTGGCATTAAAATATGTTGCCAGGTCTTCACCGTTCTTTTTTTTCAAAGTAATTTCATAACTGCGATGGGCAGTGACGGATATCTTTGAGGTCTGCTCGATAAAAATCTTTCGGTTCTTATCATCAACGAAGTCAAAAGGGGTTTTGCCGAGCATCTCATCTTGACTGTAGCCAAGCATTTTGCAAAGAGCCGCGTTGACTTCGATCGTTTTGAGATCGGGATTTATGAGCCAGCATCCTTCCGATGTAATTTCCAGAAGGGTTCGGTATTTCCTTTCGCTTGTTCTCAGCGCTTCCTCTCCTTGTTTCCGTTCGACAATTCTTCCCGTTAACCCGGCAATAGCATTGATCAAATTTCTTTCTTCTTTAAGGAAAGGACCCTCATCAATTTCCGGATTTTTTTCAAGGTAATAAACCTCCAAAACACCGCTCGGTTCACCATGCACTTCAATGTCGCAGGACTGCTTCCAAATTGTCTTCCGGAAATTTTTGGTTTTCCATTCTCTCCCGTATATAATTATTTGTGCACAAGTGATTTCCGGATATTGCCATGAGCAGGGAATAAGATTAACGGTCCCCTGAAGTATCTCCTCCAACGAAAGATCCTTCTGCTCAACAAGATTGGTAATACCATAAAGACAGTTGAGTTCCTTGACCCTTATGCCAAGATCATTGGTCTTCTTTCGCAAGGCCACGTCTACATGCTCACGCTCTGTAACGTCGCGCCAGATGCTGATGATAACACCCGGCTCCTCATCTGCAATTCGTTCGAGAAGAGAAGCATTGACACTGAAACGGCTCACTTTGTCCCGTGTGGTGATCCGGAAGTCGGCATTACGGCAAAAACCATCGAGATGAACCTTCTTTTCCAGCTCAGACCAACGATTCAAAGCATGGGCATCAAGTTGTTCAAGCCAGCTGAACATGCGGGTCTCAACGACATCCCGCCACTGTCGTCCGAAAAAGTTGCAAAATGTCTCATTGACTACGATAATAATATTCGTCGAGTCCGTAATCACGATACCGTCGGCCGAGGTATTTAGCAACGTCTCGAAGAATTTTTCGGTCTGCAGGGCGGCTTCTGATTCGTTTTTTTTAAATCGTTTGCCCATAGTCATTCCAGTTTGATTCTTTATCAGGTATTGATTTTCAACAGATAAA
>Ga0180431_10002650_pt1 | contig 23750 bp, 20 predicted proteins | sample SS_ome_11_FD_132459 | JGI IMG/M metagenome (GOLD analysis project Ga0180431, IMG submission 132459) | Hypersaline lake sediment archaeal communities from the Salton Sea, California, USA - SS_1_MS_1 metaG | ecosystem: Environmental > Aquatic > Non-marine Saline and Alkaline > Hypersaline >...
TAATAATAAATTTTTTGGTTTTGTGGCATAATTGTTGCTGTTGTTCTTAAAAACGTTGTCACAAATATTGTCATTTTATTCCGATTAAATGGTTCTTTAATCGGAGGTTAATAATTTCGGTTGTTAAATACACAAGAAAAATCTTGGGACCGAAATTCAAAGATCTGTATCGTTAGAATATAATGAATCTGCAAAAAGCAAACATAAAAGATATTGATGATCCTTTCTCAGAAAAATTGCGGGAAAAGAGCGAGTCGCTGATTTCCGGTTTTTTGGAAGAAAAGGAACCGGATTTTACAAAAAAACATGCACGAATTCTCGATGATTATTTTCACCAGTGCTTTGAGAACAGCATGGTCGGTCCCAGGATGGCTGCCGATAAGAATCTTTACGCTGTTATTGCTCTGGGGGGCTATGGCAGGGAAGAGCAATGTATCCATTCCGACGTAGATCTGCTTTTTCTTTTTGAGAAAAAGGTTCCTGAAGATGCCGAAGATCTTGTTCGCGAGACTATCTATCCGTTATGGGACATCGGTCTTGATGTGGGATATGCCACCCGATCGATTAAGGAATGCGTTAATCTCGCTGTAGAGGAGGTTGAAGTCCTAACATCCCTTTTGGATGCTCGTTTTATATGCGGCATGTCACCTCTGTATTCAACCCTTATGGAAAAGCTTCGTCACAAAATCACAACCAGACGATCGAACAAAATAATCGCCGATCTCATTGAAAGCAATCGCCAACGGCACCTGTATTTCGGGGATTCCGCTTACCTGCTTGAACCCAACCTCAAAGAAGGGCAGGGCGGGTTGAGAGATTATCACACCATGCTCTGGATTGCCCGTATCAATTCGAATCTTAGGCAGTTTAGAGATTTTGAGTATCACGGCTATCTGTCTCACGACGAAATTGAGTGCTTAAGGGAAGCATTACAGTTTATTTGGAATATCAGAAATCGTTTGCATCACATAAGCGGTAGAAAATGTGATCAGCTATATTTCGAATACCAGGCACCGTTGGCCACCGCCCTGAAATTTAAAAAAGAAAACGGACAACAACCTGTCGAAAGTTTCTTAAGTCAACTTCATGGACATATGGAACTTATAAAACAGCAGCATCTGATATTCCTTTACGAGCTTGGATATGCATCAGGTTCAAAACGTAAATTAAAGACAAAAAAATATACGACGGTTAAAGGGTTGGAAGTCTCCGGAGAAGGAATGCTTAATTTTGTTTCCTCCGAAGCAATCCTTAAGTCTCCGAGTCTTTTGATAGAAATATTTGAAGAAAGTGCCCGTTTAAAAATCCCGTTGAGTATTGAAGCCAAAAGGCTGGCCAGGGAATTTAAATATCTGATGAATGATGATTTTCTATCTTCGTTAAAAAATATTCAATCCTTTGAGTATATTCTGGCTGCGCCGACCGCACCATTCAATGTGCTCAATGAAATGTTAAATGCCGGCGTGTTAACACAATATATTCCCCAATTTAAAGGTATTGAGAATCGCATTCAGTATGACGAGTATCATCTCTATCCGGTGGATCGGCATTCCCTGCGGGCGGTTCAAATTCTAAAATCATTCGGCACCAAAGAAGGTGCGTCCAAAGCCCCGCTATGCGCGGATCTTTACAAAGGACTCAATAACCGGAGATTGTTGTTATGGGCAGTCCTGTTGCATGATATCGGAAAAGGCGACCCGGGTGAGAGCCATTCCAAAACCGGGGCAAAGATCGTTCGAACGGTGTTGTCCAAAAGAGGCTTTAAAGACAGGGATATTGAAACGGTTTCCTTTCTGGTCCAGGAACACCTTTTGCTGTTTAAAACGGCAACCCGAAGGGATCTGTATGATGAGGAAACATCTATTTTTTGCGCCAGAAAAATAAAAGACGTCAGGCATCTGAAAATGCTGTATCTCTTGACCGTAGCCGATGCCATAGCCACCGGTCCCAAAGCCTGGAACGAATGGACCGCCGCCCTTTTGAAAGAACTTTTTTTTAAAGTTTTAAAAATTTTGGAACATGGAGAACTGGCAAGCCGCAAGGCCGTCAAAGGTGTTGAGGAAAAGAAAGAAGAGGTTCTGTCGTCGGGATTCGAGCTACATCCCAAAGAGGAATTAGAGACCTTGTTTAACTTCATGTCTCCGCGATACCTTCTTTATACACCGGCTGAAGATATCCTGACGCATATTAAACTTTACCAGAACCTCAGTGCGGATGATTTTGTCTGGAATGTCGTTCAGACACCGGATTCCGATACGCGGACGGTCACCATCTGCGCCAAAGACCGCCCGGGGTTAATCTCAAAGATTGCAGGGACATTTACCCTAAACAGCCTTGATATTCTCAATGTTCAGGTCTTCACATGGCGGAATAATATCGCCCTTGACATTTTTGAAGTTAACCCCCCTCCGGATCGGATTTTCGAAACCAAAACCTGGGAACGTGCGGCAAAGCAGCTGCAATCGGTTCTGGCCGGACAATTGGATCTCACATCAGAGTTAAGTGAAAAGATGGATGTGTATCGATCCGGCAAACCGCGACCGGGGAATAGACCGCATAAAGTTATTTTGGACAACAACAGTTCGAGTTTTTTTACCATTGTTGAAGTCTTTACTTACGATTATCCAGGGCTGCTTTACAGCGTAACAGACGCTCTGTTTAGATGCAGATTGGATGTATGGGTAGCAAAAATTTCTACCAAGGTCGATCAGGTGGTGGATGTTTTTTATGTCAGGGATTTTGACGGTCAGAAGGTCGATTCGCCGGATCAGGTGGCGGCCGTGAAAGCGGCCATAGAGGAAGTTTTGCCTTAAAAAAAAATCACGATGCAGCGGATCCAAACACAAATAAAGGAGGAATAATTACCAATGAAACTAATCGGTTTTGTGATTGCTGTTCTGGGTCTGTTTTTTCCGTTTTCTTCAGCGTTTGCTGCGGATGTCTTAAATACCGGGGACACGGCCTGGATGATCGTTGCCACGGCCCTGGTGATGGTGATGACCCCTGCCGGTCTGGCCCTGTTTTACGGGGGCATGTCCCGGTCTAAAAATCTTTTGAACACCTATGCCATGACGTTTGTGGCCTATTGTTTGGGCAGTTTAATCTGGATGATGTGGGGCTATACCCTTGCATTCGGACCGGATCATGCAGGCATTATCGGCGGTCTGGAGAATCTGTTTTTAAAGGGAATCGGAGTTAACAGTCTGTCCGGGACCATACCCACTTATGTGTTTGTTGTTTTTCAGATGACCTTTGCCGGGATCACTGCGGCCCTGGTCCTTGGCTCCGTGGTGGACCGCATGAAGTTTTCTTCATGGATCATCTTTACGGTGTTGTGGCTGACCGTTGTCTATTCTCCGGTGTGTCACTGGGTATGGGGCGGGGGCTGGATGTCGAAAATGGGTGCCTTGGATTTTGCCGGTGGGACGGTGGTTCACATCAATGCCGGTGTTGCCGGCTTGGTACTGGCCCTGGTCATCGGGAAACGCATCGGGTACGGCAAAGAGGCCATGTTTCCGTCCAGTATTTCCCTAACCGCCCTGGGCGCCGCACTTTTGTGGTTCGGGTGGTTCGGGTTCAACGCCGGCAGCGAGCTGGCCGCAGACGGCGTTGCCGCTTCCGCCTTTTTGGTCACCAACACATCGGCGGCCATGGGTGCCCTGGCGTGGATGTTCACCGAGTGGCTCATTAATAAAAAACCAACCGTATTGGGAATTGCATCGGGGGTTGTGGCCGGACTGGTTGCCATTACGCCTGCAGCAGGATTTGTCGGCATGTCGGCTTCTCTGATTATCGGGCTGGTCGCCGGTGTACTAGGTTTTTACAGTGTTGCCGTGCTCAAACAAAAACTGGGTTATGACGATTCTCTGGATGCGTTCGGGGTGCACGGTATGTGCGGTGTGTGGGGCGCCTTGGCAACCGGGGTCTTTGCCAACCCGGCCATTACCCAAGGAGCCAAAGGATTGGTTTTTGGAAACCCGGAACAACTCTGGATTCAGGCCATATCCATTATTGGTACGGCCGCTTATACGGCGATTGCAACGTTCATTATTATTCATATAACCCGGTTCATCACCGGCGGGCTCAGGGTGGATGAAGAAAATGAGATTTTAGGATTAGACCATACTATTCATGGTGAAAGAGCGTTTGAGATCGACTAGTCATTGAAAGGAGTGAGATCATGAAGAAAATCGAAGCTATCATCAAGCCCTTTAAACTGGATGATGTCAAGGAAGCACTCAATGAAATCGGCATCCAGGGCATGACCATATTGGAAGTAAAAGGGTATGGACGGCAAAAAGGGCATAAGGAAATCTATCGCGGGGCTGAGTATGTTGTAGACTTTATACCCAAAATCAAGATTGAAATTGTGGTGGAAGCCTCCCGTGCTGATGAGGTTGTCAGGAAAATCCAAGATGCCGCCAATACCGGGAAAATCGGCGATGGAAAGATTTTCGTATTCCCGGTTGAGCAGGCGATTCGAGTTCGCACCGGGGAAAAAGGCAAGGATGCAATATAATATAAAAAGTAAGGAGGAATTTTTTATGACACCCAAACAAGTATTGGAGTATGCAAAAGAAAATGAGGCAAAGGTTGTTGATCTGAGATTTATGGATTTTCCGGGGGTGTGGCAGCACTTTACGGTTCCTTTGAGTGAGTTGGAGGCGTCGAGTTTTGAAGACGGATTCGGCTTTGACGGATCGAGTATCCGGGGATGGCAGCCCATACACGCCAGTGATATGCTCGTGGTGCCGGATGCCACTACCGCCAAAATGGACCCTTTCTTTGAAGTGCCAACCCTGGTGCTTATCGGCAACATCGTTGATCCGATTACCCGCGAATCATACACTAGAGACCCTCGCAATATTGCCAGAAAGGCGGAAGCCTATCTCAAAGGCAGCGGAATTGGGGATACCGCCTACTTCGGGCCTGAAGCCGAATTTTTCATCTTTGACGATATTCGATTTGAATCATCCAGCCATCGTGCGTTTTACGAGATCGATTCAGTTGAAGGGATTTGGAACAGCGGAAGAGAGGAATGCCCCAACCTCGGTTACAAACCGCGACACAAAGAGGGCTATTTCCCGGTTCCGCCCATGGACAAGTTTCAGGATATTCGGACTGAAATGCTTTTGACGTTAGAAGGGCTGGGAATAGATGTTGAATGTCAGCACCATGAGGTTGCTACCGCCGGCCAGGCAGAGATCGACATGCGGTTTAAGCCGCTGATCCAGATGGGCGACCAGTTGGTTTGGTTCAAGTACGTGCTCAAAAATGTGGCTTACAAATATAACCATACCGTGACGTTTATGCCCAAGCCTCTTTTTCAAGATAACGGTACCGGAATGCACACGCATTGCAGTATTTGGAAAGACGGGAACCCTCTGTTTGCGGGGGATAAGTATGCCGGGGTCTCACAAGAGGCTCTATATGCTATCGGAGGAATACTGAAACATTGCAGAGCCCTGTGTGCCATTACCAATCCGACCACCAATTCTTATAAACGGCTGGTACCGGGCTTTGAAGCGCCGGTAAACCTGGCATACTCAAGCAGGAACCGCAGTGCGGCCATCCGGATTCCCATGTACTCGGCGTCGCCTAAGGCCAAGCGGATTGAGTTCAGAACGCCGGATCCGTCCTGCAACGGTTATATGGCATTTTCCGCCATGCTTATGGCCATTATAGACGGCATTGAAAACAAGATCGATCCGGGCGAACCATTGGATAAAGATATCTACGGACTGCCCCCCGAGGAACTGGCGGAAATACCTTCCGCACCCGGATCTCTGGATGAAGCACTTGATGCTTTGCAGCAAGATCACGAGTTTCTATTGAAAGGGGATGTCTTTACCAAAGATGTTATCGAGAAATGGATTGAATACAAAATTGAAAACGAGGTGAATAAAGTAAAACTTCGTCCGCATCCGCACGAATTTTTTCTTTATTTCGACATATAACCGCTGGCTTCCTGCTCGCCACCACAGCCCGTTGAGATCTTACTCATCGGGCTGTGCCTTTTTGTAACCACATACTGAACATCGAACATCGAACAGACTGAACATCGAACATCGAACAGACTGAACATCGAACATCGGTTCGAACCTGGCTCTGGTTCGTAGTTGTGAGGGATACCGAAGCCCTCTCGGGAAAGGCTTAGTCAGCTACCCGGAAGCAAATTACCATATCAATAGGAGGTTTGCAAGTCCAGCGAGGTGAAGGGTGAATGCCCTGAATCTGCCCCTTAGCCCCGAGAAGATGGAATTTTGGGAGTGTGCTGATCTTGTCGATGTGAGCGCAGGCGAAACGGGTATAGCGTTACAGACGAGCGATATCCGGCCCCCCGGGGTCTCAGACAGCATCGAGTTGGACAACGACAACGAAGTAACCAGGCGAGCATCGGAAGGACCCAAAGGTTCTTGGTGAAGCATTGCGGATCTAAGCGATAGTAACCGAGTATGGTCGACCAACGTAAGAGGAGGCGGCCAAAAGACGCCGATGCGAGGGATGGAGACCAGTGTAACCGCAACGGTTTAGCTGTGAAGCGGCTAATCCCCGCTGAGCGAAGGTTTCCACGGTTAATTGCCCGTGAAAGGAGAAACATAGACACTATGCAAAGAGTGAGAATCAATGAGCACTGACCTGGCACGGATAGGAGAGAGGGCTCGCAAGGAACCAAATCTGGTGTTTACATCGCTGTATCATCATGTGACGGATTTGGATAACCTGCGGGCCTGCTACGAAGCACTGGACGACGGCAAAGCCGTTGGTGTGGATGGCGTAACCAAGGAACAATATGGGGAAAACCTCGAAGAGAACCTTCAGAGCTTGTCTGACCGGCTGAAGCGTATGGGATATCGTCCACAGCCCAGTCGCCGGAGTTATATAACGAAGCCGGGCAGTAAAGAAGGACGGCCGTTAGGAATTAGCTGTTTTGAAGATAAGATAGTTGAACTGGCGGTTAAGCGGGTTCTGGAACCGATCTACGAGGAAATTTTCGAAGACAGCAGTTATGGATATCGACTCAAGCGAAGCCAGCATATGTGTTTGGACAAGCTGGGGCGAACCATCCAGCAGAAGCGAGTTAGCTATTTGGTTGAGTCCGACATCAGATCATTTTTTGATGAAGTTTCTCACAAATGGCTGATTAAGTTTCTGGAGCACCGTAGTGGTGACCCCCGCATATTGAGGCTGATTAGCCGCATGCTAAAAGGGGGAATAATGGAAGATGGGCTGATAAGAGCCAGTGACAAGGGCACTCCCCAAGGCTCGATTTTATCCCCACTGTTGTCGAACATTTACCTGCACTATGCGCTGGACCTATGGTTCAGCCATAAGATCAAGAGGCAGTGTCGGGGAGAAGCGTATTATTTTCGTTTCGCCGATGACTTTCTGGCCTGCTTCCAGTACAAAGAAGATGCAGAGGACTTCGAGAGTCGGCTAAGCGACAGGCTTGAAGGTTTTGGTCTGGAAGTAGCCAAGGAGAAGACGTGTTGCATCAAATTTGGTCGTTTTGCGCGTGCGGATGCACGGAGACATGGACAAAGACCAGAGGAATTTACTTTTCTGGGTTTTACACACTATTGCGGGAAAACCAGGAAGGGATACTTTAAGGTAAAGCGACGCACCAGTCGCAAGAAATTCACACAAAGTCTACGCGAGTTTACGGAGTGGGCGCGCGAGAGCAGGGATGTTCTGAGTAAAGGGGAGATGCTCCGCAAGGCCAAAATACGTGTCGGCGGACATCTGAACTATTACGCCATAACGGATAATTCGGCAAAATGTTCATCCTATCACCACTACGCAAGTCTCATTCTTTTCAAGTGGATTAATCGGAAGAGTCAACGAAGTGCGTACACATGGGAAGGTTACCGTCAGGCTCTTAAGTGGGTCGGGTGGCCGCAACCGAATATCCGCAAAGACCTGAATCCATTTCGTAGGTTTGAGGCCATCTGAATAATTGACCGAAGAGCCGGATGTATGGGAAATCCGCTTGTCCGGTTCCGTGGAGGGACCGGGGAACAACCGAAGGTATGGGTGAAATGTTGTGGCACCGCCGGGAAACCAGGCGGCAAACAGAGAAGACAAACTTCAGCCTATAGCCATGGAAGGCCCCGGTCTACTCGACAACGTCCAACATCGAATGTTGAATGAAAGACAAAAACAAGGGCAAGAATTTCATTAAAAGAACTTAGTTAGACCCAAAGATGGTTAAAACTTAATCAGTAACGTAACATCGATTTTAGTATAATTTGCGGAGCGAAGCGACATCATTATTCGATGTTCAATGTTCGATGTTGGATGTTCATCTTTTAATTTATTCGATGTTCATCCTGTTCGATGTTGGACGTTCATCTCTTAATTGTAAAAGTTATCAAACCATTTTAACGGTTACGACATGTTTATAAAGCTAATTTGCAAAATTGTAATCATAACAGCAGCCATTTTTTTATGGTCATGCATGCCAAAGGTTATGTACGAAAAGTATGATCCCGCATCTCAGCTTTTTTCCAGGGCTGAAAAAAAGTTTGAAGAGAAATCCTATGAGGAAGCTCTTGTTCTTTTCAATGAGTACCTTGACCGATTTCCTGACAGACCTATGGCCGGTGCGGCTTTAATGAAGACGGGAGCTATCCACATGGCGCTGGGGAATAATGATAGGGCTCGTAATGTTTATAAAAGAATTATAGCCGAATATCCGGATAGTTATTTTGTCCCGGATGCCAGAATTGAAATAATGGTCACTTATTATAACCAGGGAGAATATGAAACAGTCATCGAGCAAGCAGCAGACTTTCTCAAACATGCTGTTTCCAGACCCCATGTTCTCAGAACATATGTATTGGCAGGTGATACCTATCTGGCTCTCGGATCTTTGAAAGATGCCGTAGATTGCTATACCCGGGCATATTCAAAAGCGCAAGATCCGGGGAAAAAAATCATTATAACAAAACTTAAAAATGCTGTCCGGCGGTTTAGTCCTCAAGACATTCTATTTCTTTTGAGCCAACTGGAAAAAAGGTTCCCGGCGGGTTATCTTATGTTTCAGCTGGGGGTTAACAGTGCCGGTGAAGATAAATATGATGAGGCATTAACGGTTCTGTCGGAGTTTATTGAAAAGTTTCCGGCTCACGAAAATGTGGAACAGGCAAAAAATTTGATCGCAGATATTAATCAAAAATCTATCTATAGCCGTTACACCATAGGATGTTTGCTCCCCTTGACCGGTCCCTACAGACTTTACGGCAACAGAGCGTTAAATGGCGTTGAACTCGCTTTGAATAGATACAGCCAACAAAACCGTAACCCGTGCATCAAGGTAATCATAAAAGATACGGAATCCGACCCTGTTAAAGCCGTACTGGCCGTAAGGGAATTGTTTGATGAAAACGTTGCCGCCATTATTGGTCCAGTTTTTATGGCTGAACCCGCTGCTCTGGAGGCACAGGATAAAGGGATGCCCATCATAACGTTAACCCAGAAAGATAATATCACTTCAATGGGCGACTGGGTTTTTAGAAATTTTTTCACTCCGATTGCGCAGGTTAAAACTCTGGTATCTTATGCCGTTGAAGAACTCAAGCTTAGCCGTTTTGCCATCCTTTATCCCGATGAGAATTATGGTCGAACCTTTATGAATCTTTTCTGGGATGAGGTCATCGCTTGTGGAGGTAAGGTTGTGGGAGTTGAATCATTCAATTCGACTCACACCGATTTTTCCGATCCTATCAAAAAATTGGTGGGGCTTTACTATAACGTCCCCGAACATCTTAAAATTAATGATAACGATGTCGGTGATGAAGAAAATGACGATGCCGATACCGATGCCGGCAATGATGAAGATACATCGCTTGCTTATGCCTATGAATATGATGAAAATATTGAAGAGGAAAAAGAAGAAAAACCGGAAGCCATTGTCGATTTTGATGCCGTTTTTATTCCCGAGGCTCCCAAGAACGCCGGACTTATTGTTCCACAGCTGGCGTTTTATGATATTACAGATATCTATCTTTTGGGAACTAATTTGTGGCATTCCGCCAGATTGATCGAAATGGCCCGGCAATATTTACAGGACGCCATTTTGCCGGAAGGCTTTCTTGCCGAAAGCGCGTCAGAGGAGGTTATGGATTTTGTCCGAGTTTTCTATAGGACTTTCGACAGAAAACCGGAATTTATTGAAGCGGTGGCATATGATACGGCCATGATATTGTTTCAGATGATCAGCAGGCCGGACATCCGGTTCAGAAGTTCACTAAAAAATAATCTCAAAAAGCTCACTGATTATCAAGGAGTTACCGGTCTTACCTCCTTTGATGACAACGGAGAGGTTCGAAGGAAGTTATATCTTCTTCAAATAAAAGGGAGCCGATTTGTAGAGCTCAAACACAATTAGTTTCCATCCAGAAATGGCCCTTTTCCGCAATCTCTGCGTCAATCTGCGGAATTACTTGTGCGGCGTACTACGTGTACGCCTCCGCGTAATTCCTTGATTTGACTCGGGGCATCCATGCCCCTCGCCCTTGCGGGCAGCTTAGAAGCTGTCCAAATCTGCTATCCTGCAGATTTGCCCTTGACCTTGCGAAAAATTGCTCATTTCTGCATTGGAAACTGAATTTGTGCCCAATATAGATTCATGGAGCGGTTAAGTTTAAAAAACTCCCCGACTCCTGAGCTAGTTATGAGGAGATATAGTTGCTAAGCAGGGATTAATCGTTTTTCAATGAGCCCTGACCGGTTGCTCCCAGGACACTCATCCATAACTTTCCTTTGGGATCGATCTGCTTGCGCTTTCCGGCCGAGGCACTTATGGGAAGATGCACGAAATGGTTATTCCAGCGGCCAATGAGAAGTTTTGTCTTGCCCGCCATACCTGCGTGAACCGCGTCACGCCCCAAAAAGCTGCAAAAGACATTATCATTGGCATTTGCAGGAAGGCTCCGTATCATATAGCTGGGATCGATATATTTTAAAGACACCTCAATGTCTTTGCGATTAAAATATGACAATATGGTATTTTTGAGGAAGAGTCCTATGTCCTGGAGCCTGATATTACCGGATTCATCACGTTCAGCGGTTTTGTCGTTAAAATACTTTTGACCTGCGCCTTCAGCCACAACGATTACGGCATGTCCTCTGTGACTCAGACGTTTTTCAAGGGAGTCAAGAAAGCCTCCGGGTCCTTCAAGGTCGAAGTCTACTTCAGGTATCAGTACAAAATTTACATCCTGCTGAGCCAGGGCGGCTGTGGCTGCGATGAAGCCCGAATGTCTACCCATGAGTTTGATAAGACCGATTCCGTTGGGATATCCTGTTGATTCGCTATGAGCTCCCTTGATCGCCTGGGTGGCAACGTCAACCGCCGTATGAAAACCAAATGAGCGTGAAACCATGTAAATATCATTATCGATGGTTTTTGGAATTCCAACAATACTTATTTTCAGACCTCTCTGGGTTATTGAATCCGCTATTTTTTTAGCGGCCATCAAGGTTCCGTCTCCTCCGATCATAAAAAGGATGCCGATGTTCATCCTTTCCAGGCTGTCGATAATATCATCGATAGACTGGGGTCCCCGTGAGGATCCTAACATCGAGCCGCCCATTTCGTGTATATTAACAACAAGTTCAGGTTTAAGATCGATGATGTCATGCCCATATTTGGGGATAAAGCCCTGAAGACCGTATTTGAAGCCGTAGATATTTCGTACCCCGTAACTGTAGAAAAGTTCCAGAACGATTGCCCGGATAATGTCATTCAAACCGGGGCACAATCCGCCGCAGGTTACCAGTGCACAACGAAGCTTGCTCGGATCAAAATATATTTCACTTCTGGGACCGGCCAGCTCAAAAGCGGGAAAAGCTTTTCCTTTTTCAGCCAATTTGATCAGACTGTTTACATTTACGTCCACAACAACCCGGTCAGAATCGCTCACAAAGTTGCGGCTGAGCGCATCTTTTTCACCTCTGCGAATCGGTGATTTTATTTTGGGAGGTCCAAGGGTCGATATTGTTGTGTCAATGGAATCTAATTTCATGATGTTTCCTTTAAAATAGAGCTAATATTTCAATTTAAGTTCCATTAAACTTAAACGCGCCTTTGCCTAAAATATCGTGCAGGTGCAAAATCCCCCGAACCTTTCCTGCGGAATCTGTTATGGCAAGCACCGTGATCTGGTATTTTTCCATCATGTTCAGGGCATCATAGGCAGGAGAATCCGGGGCCACGGTTCGGGGCTTTTTGGTCATGGCATCTTCAACGGTGAGTTTGTGAATAGATTTTTTCTTTGCAATCAATCGTCTTAAGTCGCCATCGGTAATAATACCGGCGAGGGTGTTATCGGCTCTGATGATGAGGATCACTCCCAATCCAACGCGATTGATTTCCTTGACGGCATCTTCCATGGTTGTCCTTTCGGGAACTTTAGGAATGGATTTGCCGGTTATCATGAAATCTTTAACTCTGTTTGAAAGCCGCTGCCCGAGTGTCCCTCCGGGATGAATCTTTTTAAAGTCGCTTGAATTAAAATGTTTTTTGTTTATCAGAGTTACGGCAAGGGCGTCACCCATGGCAAGAAGGGCGGTGGTGCTTGCCGTGGGAACAAAGCCCAAAGGGCATGCTTCCTGTTTTACCCCGACATCGATGATGATGTCACTATGTCTGGCTAATGTGGAATTTTTATTCCCGGTAAAGGCAATGATTGTACACCCTATTTTTCGGATGCTGGGTACAAGGATATTCAGTTCGTCGGTTTCGCCGCTGTTAGAAAGTGCTATGAATATATCATCCGGGCCGACCATGCCGAGATCTCCATGCATAGCCTCGGCAGGATGTAAAAAAAGCGACCGTGTTCCGGTACTGTTCAGAGTGGCCACGATTTTTCGGCCCACGAGCCCGGATTTGCCGATACCGCTGATAATTAATCTGCCATGGGACCGGCAGATGGTCTCCACCATTTTCGGGAAGTTGTCATCAATACGATCTGCAAGTTCCAGAATACCTTGGGCCTCTATTTTGAGAACCTCAACCACCTGTTTTATGACCATGTGTAATATATTTCCTTTCCTTCAACCTCGTTCAGAACAAGCTCACCCATCATTTTTACCCATCCTGCCCAGTTAAACCAGAAATTCGTTTAACCCGGGGTGAAACTTTTTTCTATTTCACCAGGGCCATTATTCCCTCCGAGGCTTAGACAAAGAACCGGAGGCCCATGGGGACGAAGCCCCTAAGTTGAGCATTATATGTAAATTGCCAATTTTTAAATAATAAATCAAGAATTCTTTTTGATAATCGCTTCATAGAAGAAATGTCAAATTTTTTGTTGACAACCCTTATCCGTCTGATTATATTGCGCCAGTTTTTTAAAGACCTGTCTATCTAAGGCCGGGAACTGATGCTCCCGGCTTTTTTTTGATTATTTTCAAAAGGGGGTGATTCCAATGGTTTGTACAACGGTTAGAAAAGGATTTGAGTGCCCTTTTATGACAGAAAAGGGTTGTTCTTACAATGGCGGCATTTGCCATGAGATTGTGGAGCAGTGTAACGGCTGTAATCGTACCACTGAATATGCTTCTGGATGGTACTGCTCGGCATGCCCTGATCCTTCACTGAAATGGAAAGCCGGAGATTGCAACTTTGCTTCACATGTCACAAAGGCTGCTTCAGGATCAAAAGTTAAGATTAATCCGCTCAAAGCATCCAAGAGAGGAAACAAGTAATGTTGCTTTGGATTTACAAATAAACCCCGCCGTATTAAAAGAGCGGGGTTTTTTTATCAAACACCCCTTCCGGTCCAAGTGACCGTCCTTTCCTCATCCCCCCGATTTTTCAACTTATTTTCCCTTGACATGTTTTGTGTCTAAACGGTAAAATTTGAAGTGGTTGTTTATGGTCACTATATTAAAATATATTTTATCATTTTTTTAGTGTAAAGGAGGGAAATTCGTGAACCCTATTGCCCAAGAGCTCAACCAGATCATCGAGAGAAATAATCCCCATATTATGGAAATGCTCTCTGATATAGGCAGAAATCTTTTTTTTCCTAAAGGAATTCTAAGCCAGAGTGCCGAGGCCAGGGAAAAGGCCCATAAATTAAATGCAACCATCGGCATTGCCACGGAGCACGGGGAAACCATGCATTTTTCTTCGGTGATGGGTTCCATTTGCAGTATTCGACCCAGAGAGTCGCTTACCTATGCCCCCTCCTTTGGGATTCCGGACTTAAGGAAGGTCTGGCAGGATTCCCTTTTTGAAAAGAATCCTTCCCTTGAGGGCAAAACCATCAGTCTACCGATTGTAACTTGTGGTATTACCCATGCGATCAGCATGTTTGCGGATATCTGGTTAGATCCCGACGATGTTGTCATTTTGCCTGATAAAATGTGGGGAAACTATAACATGATTCTGAATGTCAAAAAGGGTGCAAAAATAAGCCACTATGATTTGTTTTCGAAAAATCTTGGATTTAATCTTGAAGCCTTTGAAGAAAAAATAAGGTCCGAATCGGAAAAACATGATAAAGTTACCGTTTTACTGAATTTTCCGAACAATCCTACCGGTTATTCCATAACCATTGAAGAGGGACATCGTATCACGGAAATCCTTGCCGGGATCGCCGAATTAGGAAAAAATGTCATAGCAGTTATGGATGATTCCTACTTCGGACTTTTTTATGAAAACCAAACCCTAAAAGAATCTCTTTTTGCAAATCTATGCAACCGGCATCCCAGGCTTTTGGCGATTAAGCTTGATGGCGCTACCAAGGAGAACTTTGTCTGGGGGTTAAGGGTTGGTTTTATAACATACGGATGCAAGATTGAAGGTGATCCTATGGCCGTATATGATGCACTGGAAAGGAAAACCGCAGGAAGCATCAGGGGTTCGATTTCCAATGCTTCCCACCTGGGACAGACCATTGTGCTGAGGTCCATGCAGAGCGAAAACTACGTTAAAGAAAAAGAAGAGAAATTCAGGGTGCTAAAAAACAGAGCCGGACGTATAAAAGAAGTTCTTTCTGATACCAGATACACAGAAGCCTGGGACGTTTACCCTTTTAATTCCGGTTATTTTATGTGTATCAGGTTAAAATCCGTGGATGCTGAGACGCTCAGACTCCATCTTCTTGAAAAATACGGCGTTGGCCTTATATCCATGGGAAAAAGGGATTTGAGAATCGCTTTTTCTTGCCTGGAGGAAAGCGATATACTTGAACTTTTCAACATTATTTTTCAGGGTGTAGAAGATCTAAAAGCATTGAATGAATAACACCTTAAGTTTGCGTAAACTTTTTTCAAAAGAAATATATATTCAAACAGTATATAATTTCGATGCTGATCATTCATTACGCTATTTACAATGAGGCATTAAAATTTTATTATCAATATCCACATACCCATACAGGGCATGCAGAATTTAATGACCCATAATTGTTTTGGATTGCAGGACGGTTTGATATTCTTTATTAATGTTTGAGATGACGGTACAGGCTAACCTGTGGGATTATTGAATGGTTTTAAAAGAATAATCCAATTCATTACCGGCAAAGAGCGGTCCATCAATATCGCCCAAGCCGGTAAGTGGACCTTATACTTTGTATTAATAGGGCTTATCGCGGGCTTTGGATCTATTGTTTTTAATTACCTGTGCCGACTCGGTCTACATTATTTTATGGATTTTATGGCCGGCTACCGGCCCCCTTTTCCAGCCGGTGAACATCATCTCCTTGACCCCACAAGCACGCCGTTCAACCGTATCACCCTTCTTTTTCTTCCTGCACTTGGCGGTCTAATTAGCGGATGGCTGGTATATACCTATGCTCCGGAAGCCGAAGGGCATGGAACGGATGCCGCGATTGATGCCTATCATCGAAAAGGCGGTTTCATGCGCGGCAGGGTTCCGATTATTAAAACCATAGCATCTGCTCTGACCCTCACATCCGGCGGATCAGGGGGAAGAGAAGGTCCCATTGCTCAAATCGGAGCCGGTTTTGGTTCATTTCTGGCAACGATCCTAAAACTGTCAGACCGGGAACGCAGGATAATGATGGCTGCGGGGATCGGGGCCGGCGTGGGGAGTATTTTCAGGGCTCCTCTGGCAGGGGCTCTTTTTGCTGCCGAGGTGCTCTACCGTGATCCGGAGTTTGAGTCCGAGGTTATCATACCTGCCGGTATCTCCTCTGTTGTGGCCTATTGCCTGTTTTGCCTTGTGTTCGGCTGGGGGTCTTTGTTTGAGTCGCCTGATTTTGTATTTCGTAATCCCTTGGAATTGGGACCTTACGTTGTGCTTGCATTAATCCTCGCAGCCACGGGCGTTCTTTACATCAAATCATTTTATGGTATGATGAGTATTTTCAAATCTATCAAAATTCCAAATCATATCAAGCCGGCTATAGGAGGTCTGTGTACCGGAATTATCGGCTTCTTTTTGCCCCAGACTCTGGCGTTTGGATATGGATTCGCCCAGAAAGCGCTTTACAATGAACTTACTATACCCTTTTTATTTCTTCTTGCCATTGGAAAAATATTTACCACATCGTTTTCCATTGGATCCGGTGGCAGCGGCGGGGTATTCGGCCCTTCAATAGTCATCGGTGGTGCAATGGGCGGTGTGGTGGGAAAAATTTTTCACCAGATTATGCCGGGTGTTGTCACTGAACCCGGGGCCTTTGTAGTGGTGGGTATGGCAGGCTTTTTTACGGCGGTATCAAACACTCCGATTTCTACCATCATATTTGTCAGTGAAATGACCGACTCGTATCAGCTGCTTCTGCCCAGCCTTCTGGTATGCTCCGTATCTTATCTTGCGGCACGGAAATGGACCATTTATCAAAGACAGGTTAAAAGTAAGGTTAACTCCCCGGCCCATGCGGGAGATTTCTTTGTGGATATCTTACAGGCCATCAGAGTCAAAAATCTAATGCACCGTGTTAAAAAGGTAGAAGTTATTCCCCGAAACATGACCTTTCGTGATTTCAGAGAATTTTTTTCAGAAACCAAACAACACTATTTTCCGGTTGTGGATCAGTATGATAGACTAACGGGAATATTTTCCAGCACAGATATCAGAAGTGTACTGTTTACACGGGGAATCGGGCAGCTTGTGGTGATGAATGATATTGCCACTTTTGACATTATATTGACGACACCATCCGAAGATCTGAATTCCGTGCTGCAGAAATTTACCATTAAAAATATCGACAGCCTGCCGGTTGTAAAGGATGATGACCATGGTATTCTGATCGGCATGCTAAACCGGAGGGAGGTTATTTCTTATTACAACGAGCAGATCCAGAAGATGAAAAACAGAAGTTAGCCTTAAATTTCTCAGGTAGTTTTTTTAGTATTTATTATTTATCAATAGTTGACGTTCATAAGGAATAACCCGTGTGCCGGTGCGGTTATGCCGGCAAGGTTGCGATCCTTTGAGACGAGTATTCTGTTAATGTCCCCGGGCATCATTTTACCCAGACCCACATCCACAAGTGTTCCGACAATATTTCGCACCATAAACCTCAAGAAACCGTTTCCTTGTATTTTAAAAACCAGATATCCGTCATTCCTTTTTTCGAGATCCGCATGCATAACAGAGCGGACGGTATTTGCTCTGGGACTCCCTGTGCCTTCAAATGCCTTGAAGTCGTGGGTCCCGATGATATAACATAGAGAGCCGGACATGGCATCCAGATTGAGTCTCTTCCGGATATGCCAGGCATACCGCCTGAAGATTGCGGCAGGCAGTTCGCGGTTTAATATTCTGTAATGATAAGATTTGCTTTTAACATCATAGCGCGCATGAAATTTCACTGAAACCTGTGTGCATCTCGTGATGACAATATCTTTGGGCAGAAGGCTGTTGAGGCCTTTTTGAAAAACGTGGGGTTCTAACGCTGTGCGGCAGAGAAAGTTTGCGACCTGGCCGAAGGCATGCACACCGGCATCTGTCCTGCCGGCACCTGTCAGGGTAATTTTATTTCCCGTCATGGTCATCAGGGCGTTTTCAATTTCACCCTGAATGGTTCGATCGTTGGCCTGACGCTGCCAGCCGTGATAGTCGGTGCCATCGTATTCGATGGTAATTTTAATGTTTTTCTGCATTTAATAATGCAGATTGACAATATTTTAGTATTCTGTCAAATGAAATCGATAAAGGAATGATATGGGTAATGTTAAAACAAGTTGGAGGCTTCGCCCCAATTGGAATAGTGGAATAATGGAGTAATGGAATGATGGGTTTGAAGGAGTTTTTACAATTAAAATGGTTTGTTTACTCCCTTTTTCCCAATATTCCAGCATTCCAGGATTCCATTCTTCCCTTCGGATGGTATAATTAGTTTTTCATTAAAGACTATTATTTTCAAGATGCTATGGAATTTGCGAGACGTTAAATCATAGATGGAAGGAGAAAAATGAGTGTAATAATGTGTCCCGGTTTTAAGGCCGCCGGGATTGCCTCGGGTCTTAAAAAAAATGGCCAAAAGGATCTCGGGCTCATCTATTCAGAGGTGCCGGCAAAGGTCGCCGGTGTGTTTACTAAAAACCGGGTTAAGGCGGCGCCGGTTCTCCTGGACATGGAGTTGGTAAAATCGGGTAGTTGCCAGGCGATTATTGTCAACAGCGGCAATGCCAACTGCTGTACCGGCGAACAGGGCCTGCGTGACGCCAAAACCATGGCACGTCTTACAGCATCTGAACTCGGAATTTCAAACGAGTTGGTGTTTGTGGCTTCAACTGGTGTTATCGGTGAGCCCCTGCCTATTGAAAAGATTAAAACAGGGGTTCCCGACCTCGTCAGATCTCTTCAGTCCAAAGGAATTCCTGATCTGGCCAGGTCTATAATGACAACAGACTCGGTCCCAAAAACAGCCCTGGCGCAGGGAGTTGTGGAAGGGAAAACGTTCACCGTTGCCGGTGTTGCCAAAGGCGCCGGAATGATCCGTCCGGATATGGCCACCATGCTCTGCTTTGTCTGTACCGATGTTGAAGCCTCACCGGACATTTTAAAAGAGACGTTGGTTAAGGCTGCAGACCGATCTTTTAACCGGATAACCATTGACGGGGATACCAGCACCAATGACACAGTCATGGTTATGGCAAACGGGCTGTCCGGAGCTGTTATTGGAAGTTTGGACCATAAAAATATTTTTCAAAAGGTTTTAGATGAAATATTTCTAAACCTGGCCAAACAGCTGGTAAAAGACGGGGAAGGGGTTACAAAGCTGGTTGAACTTGTGGTTCGGGGGGCGGTGTCGGACTCTGATGCCCGAAAAGTGGCAGACACGGTTGCCCATTCTCCTTTGGTCAAGACTTCATTTTTCGGAGAGGATGCCAACTGGGGGCGTATTGTGGGCGCTGTGGGCCGGGCGGGCGTCAAAGTGGATCCGGATAAACTAGATGTTTATTTTGATAATGTTCAAATGGTGAAATCCGGCATGGGTTGCGGAAAAGCTGTTGAGGATGAGGCTACAAAGGTTCTCTGCAAACCGGAATTTGTATTAACCATAGATTTAAACATGGGCCGGGGTTCTGATTTGATATATACCTGCGATTTTTCCGTGGACTATGTAAGGATCAACGCAGATTACAGATCTTAAGTTGAGACCTTTGCAAAACGCCACCTTTTGCCCAATTCCTGCGTCAGACTCAAATTTTAATCCTCGAAATAGTTGATGTATTCCTGTGGTTAAAATTTTCGTCTTCCTTGGCCTTGAACAAAACTTAACGTTTTGCAAAGGTCTCAAATTCCCATCCATACCCTAGGTTTCGGGTTTCAGAGATCAGAGCCTATGCCTTTGATACTTGGTTATTGTGTCTAAGTTTAAGGATCTAAAAGCATAAAATGTAAAAGATTTAGGTAAAGAATATGACTACCATGCGTTTGCAAAAATTTCTTTCCGAAGCCGGTGTCTGTTCCAGAAGAAGGGGAGAAGAATATATCAGAGAAGGGCGTGTCAGGGTCAACAGCAAGATTGTTACCCAGCTCGGCACAAAGGTAGATTCTGAGAAAGACAGGGTAGAATTTGATGGAAAGGTTATTGCGCTGAAAAGTGAGCCGATGTATATCATGCTGAACAAGCCCAAAGGGTATGTTACGAGCTGCAGTCATCCGGGTGAGAAAATAGTGCTTGATCTTATAGATATTCCCGAACGTGTCTATCCCATTGGAAGGCTTGACAAGGACTCAATCGGGCTTTTGATTCTGACCAATGACGGCCGTCTCCATTACCGACTTTCACATCCTTCCTTTGATCATGAAAAAGAATATGATGTTACCGTCTCAAAGCCCATCACCGATGGCTCTCTCCGGAAAATTGCTTCAGGGCTTCCCATGATGGGGACCAAAACCAGGCCCGCAAAGATCCGGAGAATATCTTCCACACGTTTTCGTATCATACTCCAAGAGGGTAGAAACCGGCAGGTTCGACGCATGGTCAGAAAAGTAGGAAACCATGTGACACGGTTAAAGCGAATAAGGGTTTCAAATGTCAAACTGGGAAGGCTGGCCGAGGGAGCCTGGCGTAATTTGACGGAAAAAGAAAAAGAGGAACTTTTATCATTTTATCACCCATAGGCTCATTTGTTGAGAAGTTACATTTTAACGCGTCTAAATCCTTGAAAATATATATTGACATTCACATGCTGATAGATTAATAGAGACAGTACATTAAGTGGCCTGGAGGTAATATTTTTTACTAAGAAAATCAGAGACAAGGACATATTATGATTAAAATGGGCCCGGCGTCCGTTGGGATGAGAACAATGTCGGCCGATGATATTTTTTCATCACGATTAAAACTTCTTATTATCATGGCCAAGGCCTATTTAAGAGACTGCCCTCTCGGAACTTACCGAAAAAAGGCCGTTATAGAAAATGCGAATCATGTTTTCTATCATTCCCTCCATCTGGTCAGCGAATCCCCCACTTTAAAGGACAATGGCTCTGAGCCCCAAACAGAAATTGTTTCCCAAAAAAAGACCTCGGAAGAGCATCTGTTTCATCAGCGAGTTCAGCTTCTGGCCGTAATGGCCAAAGCCCTGGCTGAAGACCGTCTCAGGGGTCATTTCAGGAAAAAGGCTCTCATCGATAACTTGAACCAGATCTGTGAGACGCTAATATTTAAATTCCAAATTCGAGATGTGAACTTTCTGAAAGTAGCGTGAACCCGGTCAATATACCCAACGTAAAGATAGCTGTTATTGATGATGACCTGATGGTCCGAGAATTTGTGGTCACCGTTTTAATGTATTGTGTAAACAGAGATGTTTTATCTTTTGATAGCGGTTTGGATGCTTGGAGATATATAGAAGATTATGAGAGTCCGGACATAATTATATCAGAGATCGATATGCCCGGGTTGAACGGATTTGAACTTATGGCTAAATTCAAGGAGAAAAGTCCGGGCAAAAAATGTCTTCTGATGTCTGACAATCCTGCCAATGAACAACCCGCCAGAAATTCCGGGGCAGATGCCTTCCTTGCCAAACCGGTTCGTGTGAATGATCTCTTTGAGGTGGTGCAAAACTTTGTCGTAAAAGGTTAGGTAGGGCTCACCTCTCGCCCGGCTGTGTCGTGAAAACTTGAAATATGCCTGATTTCGGTTATTTCCCGACAAACTCACCAAATTTAAATGTACCGACCATTTTCTTGCCGCGGGGAGAAGTCAAAGTCCCTTTTCCGTGCAGCTTATTGTTTTTGAATTGACCCACATACTTGACACCGTTGGGCCGAACCAGAATTCCCTGTCCGTTCAACATATTGTCCTTAAACTCACCCACATATTTTTCACCGTCGGGAGAGGTCAACGTTCCTTTTCCATGAAACTGGCCATCTTTAAATTGACCCACGTACTTGTCCCCGTTAGAGTAAATGAAGGTGCCCTGTCCGTTCATACAATCTCCTTTTATACACCCGCCAAAAGCATTCAAAGGAGAAAAACAAATAAGTATGATTAAGGCTGTTCCTATAATTTTCATATTTTAGTCCCCCCCAACTTTTTTTACTCTGTATTTTCTAAGTAGGTATAATTACAATGACAACCCTTCTATTCATGGCGTCATTAGAAGATATGGGTTGTGACTCACCAAACCCCACGGTTTGTATTCTGGTCGGATCGACCCCCCTTTGTGTCAGAGCGATTTTCACCGCCAGTGACCGTTTTTCAGACAATGTTTGGTTATACGCTTCAGAACCTTTTGAATCAGTGTGGCCCTCAACCCTGATGGTTGTCTGTGGATATTTGTTTAATACATTAGCAACTCTGGCAATTTCCGTATATGCCCCCGGTTTTAAGGTTGAAGAGTCAAAGTCAAACAAGAATTCAGAACGGAAAGTCGCCGTCAATACGTTTTGAGTTCTCTCGATACTGGCAGCCTCACTTGCCGCCATCGCAGCTCTCAACTCTTGTTCCTGTTTGTCCATATACGCGCCGATTTGATAACCGGAGACGCCCCCAACAGCGGTACCGATTGCCGCTCCGAGAAGAGTGGATTCTGTATTCCCGCCAATGACTTGACCGAGAATGGCACCACCTGCCGCTCCAATTAAAGCACCGGTTTTTGCTCCTCTTTGCTGTTGTGTGGGTCCGGCGCATGACAAAAGAGATATGGCCAGTGCCAGACTCGCAATAATTGCAATTGTTTTTTTCATTACTTTGCTCCCTTAATTTGTTGTTAATTCCTATACGGAAGGGTTGTTTCCACAAAATGGTTACTATCATTAATACTAAACCGAATGTTACGCGTCAAGCAGGACGGGGCCTCAAAACAGGGCAAACGTATTTGAATCCCTATACAGAGAAAACGCTCCACGACAGCGTATATCTCTTTCCAACAGACTGAAACTTGTGCTTAAGCATCCGTAAGCCCGAGCCGCGCCGTAGCTATTAAGAGCTATTGGTTTCTAAATTATCTCATTGATTTTTTGAGTCATAATTTAGTTCGGCTCGTTCTAACGGATGCTAAGGCCCTTCAAACAGTCAGTCAGTTTCCAAGAGAAACACGCTGTCGTTCCGCTACACCGAAGTCAAATGCATTAGTCCTAGATCTCAAAAACGTAATAATATGAAAATAAAATAAATAATTTAATCTTCTTTTTATGTTGAATCCCAATAACCTGCGTGGGTAAACTTTTTTAATGCCGGTACGTCTATATATATATGAGACGTACGAAACGTGTAAAGGATTACATGGAAAATTAAAAAAAATATATTTTGGTTGCCGTATTAGCAACAGAAAGAAAATAAAATAAGCATGGAAAAAGTGCGTCGAAGGTTTTACAGACCCTATCCCGAATATTTCATGAAAATTTTTGAGGAAACTTTTTGTTAAATATGAAAACCGTTTGTTATTTACAATTTTGCTTCTCGTTGTCAGCTAATGGTTCGTATTCGACAATTTTATTGTTCAATTTCTCAAAAATTTTCACCCTACGGGCGAGTCCGAGGCGCCCATTTGCGTCGTTATCAAGGGCTTGCAGTAGTCTACTACGGCTGCGCCCTTGAATGCCTTGCAAATGAACGCCTCGAACTCGTGAAATATCCGGGATGAATATTTCATGAAATGAGGCATGAGTGCGGATCGAATAAAATCAATCAAATTAGGCTCAAGTCTCCTATTCCGTATATCATATCATCTGTCCTTCCAGTAACTACATCGTTTAAAAATTACCATATATTGTGTAAATTATTTCTTGACATACAATATGCATTATTCTATGTAGATTCATATGTCTATCCAAGCTCATGCCCAATTTCTTGCTTATA
>Ga0180431_10002651_pt1 | contig 23749 bp, 14 predicted proteins | sample SS_ome_11_FD_132459 | JGI IMG/M metagenome (GOLD analysis project Ga0180431, IMG submission 132459) | Hypersaline lake sediment archaeal communities from the Salton Sea, California, USA - SS_1_MS_1 metaG | ecosystem: Environmental > Aquatic > Non-marine Saline and Alkaline > Hypersaline >...
AATCCAGGTAATGCACCTCGTTGTCGAGGTATTCCTTTTTCCCGTTTCTTAACAGGTATTCCGGATAATAGTTATGGGCCAGCACCTGGTCCAGGTAACCATAATAGAAATCAAATCCCTGTTCCAGGGGATCTCCCGAAGTGTTCTCCACCCCGAGTCCCCATTTCCCGATCATGGCCGTTTTGTAGCCTGCCTCCTGCAGCAATTCGGCCACGGTAAGGGTGCCGTCTGAAATGGGCCACTGGCCCGAGGGCCCGGCCTGCCGGTTGCCGCGGACTTCAGCATGTCCCATATGGTACCCCGTCATGAGGGCGCACCGGGAAGGGGCACAGACCGTGTTTCCCGCATAATGCCGGGTGAAGAGCATGCCACGGGAGGCCAGTTCATCAATACGGGGGGTCTGGATAATTTCCTGTCCGTAACAGCCCAAATCCCCGATGCCCAGGTCATCGGCCATGATGAAAATGATGTTCGGTTTCTCATCTTCCTTTTCAGGGCGGGAACAGGAGCGGTTGAATCCGGCTGACAGCAGGGTCAGCAGCAACAGGGTGCGCTGCAGCAGGGTGCGCTGCAGCAGGGTTCGCTGCAGCAGGGTTCGCTGCAAATTTAAACATCTGAACATACCATCACTTTTTGGTGTATCTAATTTAGGGATTTATCTTATTTGATGGTCAGGTTATTTTGAGGAATGGGTCAGGTATATTCATTCAGGGTTATTCATTCTTCACGGGGATCGCTATATTTGATGAAAATCTTGGGATCCATGAAACGAAGACAGTTTATCAAAGGGGTGGGGATCAGCTCCGCGGCACTGGCTGCCGCCGGAAGCTATGGCAGGACTGAGATCCCTGCATCCCCCGGCATTGCAGATTACACCTATGGCGATATCCGGACCATCCATGATGTACTGACCCGGGAAGGCCTTACCATGGTCAGGATTGAAACAGAAGGACAACCCGGTGAAGGGAGTCCATTGGAATCAGACCGGATCGGTGCCCGTAACGCGGGGATCGACCGGATCAGGGATTATTTCTACGGCAGGATAAAGGTTCTCTGGATAAAAGATGCCACCGAAAAGAGCCTGGTTACCATTGCAGGGGAGCAAAATTGGCAGGTTTCCCTGGGGGACCTGTTGCGGGAAAAGGAGATCACCGGAACCATGAACGGCACCACCATCAGGGCAAATTTTCTGCTTGACCGGGAGATCGGTGAGATCAGTCCGGGTGATTTTGGAGCCCGTGATCCGGAAGGCGACTTCAGCTTTGTGGCCATGGCCGACCCCCAGGGTGGATTGCCGGATGATCAGGATGTGCTGAAAACCCGGATGAAGATCCACAATGCATTCATCCAGGAAGGTGTGGAGCTGGTGAACCGGCTGGATTTCGATCCCCTGTTTACAGTAGTGGTCGGTGATGTGTGTGATGACTGGGGATATGAAAAAGACCTGGCACAGATGAATGCGTTTCTTTCCCGGCTCACAACGCCGGTACTTTACGGGATCGGGAACCATGAAACCCTGCTGAGATCGGAATTCGGACCGGGTTACAACATGGATGCATTCAACCATTTCCTGGGAGCCCAGATATCCATGAACGGAATTGACAAGCTGCTCTATTCATTCAACGCGGGAGCCTGGCATTTTGTGGTGTGGCCCGATCCGCTGAGGAACAATTTCTGGGAGACCCATCCCCATTACTTTGACTGGCTGGAGCGGGATCTGGAAAAATACAGGGAAAGGCCCACCATGGTATTCCAGCATGTACCGGTCCACCCGGTGGGGATCTCCCCCCTGATCAACTATGCCGAATCGGTCTATGTGAAAAGGAACTTCCTGGAGATCCTGGCCAGGCACGGGAATGTGAAGGTGGTGCTCAGCGGCCATGTGCATATTCCTTTGAAAGCCTCTTTCAAAACCGCAGTCAGCTATAAGGGGATCAGGCTGATCAATCTTCCTGCGGCAGGGTACCGGCCCCGTGCTTTCGGAGAGGCGGACTTTTACGGGGGACCTTCACAGGGTGTGGCCCTGGTGCATATCAGGGGGAATGAGGCCACCATCCAGTTCAAGACGGTGACCGAGGAGCTGTTCACCTTTCCTTCCCGGCTTCCTGCATTTGAAGAAGGATCCTGTCCCCTCTGGCTCAAGCATAAGTGGGAACTCCCGGCTGAGAATGAAATGACCAACGGTGATTTCACAGACGGATTGGAGGGATGGTCCAGAAGGTATGTCTACATGGAAGATGAAGATCCTTCCAACCTGTGCGAGGTGCGTCCCGCCCCGGGGATGAGCGGACGATCCTGCCTCTATCTTTACTGCAGGAGAAGGGGATACATGGCACCCGGCCAGGATCGCCTTCCCCAGGACATCAACCGGATCTGCCAGCCCATCCTGGTGGAAAAATCCACCCGTCCTTTCCTGCAGTTCAGCTACCGCATCGAGGGAGCCTTTACCGATCCCGAAGGCTACTCGGGCGGATATGCCTGGGTGGAGGGTTTTTCAGGCCCGGTCAAGGTACTGAACATCATGTATTCCGCAGGCAGGGTCTGGGTCAATATCGGGGGACAATACAGCCATTCCAGGAATGTCCCTTACATCCATATGGGCCTGCTCAATGAACCTGATTCCTGGCACCGGGCCACCCTGGATATTACGGGTGATTACGAGAACGGGAACCAGGATAAGCGTTATTCAGAGCTGGAAATCGACCGCCTGGTGGTCAACCTGGGTGTATGGAATATCAACGATGGGGAAGAACAGCCCTTTGGCATCTGCTTCACCGGCCTCTCCCTGGAACAAGACCTGGATATGTCCAGCAATATTGATGGCAAAGTCATCGGACCCAAGCCTGAAGAGGACAAATGGTGGCGCAACAAAATCTGGCCCTGGAAGCATATCGCCGGGGAACACCGGTATGTGATTGCCACACAACCTCCCACTTAGTTTTGGCAAATCCTTATATACCGAATGATTCCAGGATTCATTTCAGAATTTTTTTGATTTTCTGCAAATATCCTCTAATTTTGGAATCATAAACTCCAAATTGCGGATCAATATGGAAATAATCATTCCAAGATTTTTTAATCCACCTTCCCGGAGCTATTTTTTATTCGGTCCGAGAGGAACAGGTAAATCCACCTACCTTACGACAACCTATCCGGAAGCAGTTTACATTGACCTGCTGAAACCTGACCTTCAAAGGAGATATCAGTACAGGCCAGAGGAGATTATAGAACTGGTCCATGCAAATAGTACCGTCAGGACATTTATCATTGATGAGATCCAGAGGGTTCCGGAATTGCTGAGTGCAGTTCACAGTCTTATAGAAGAAAAAAAAGACCTGCAATTCATAATTACCGGATCGAGTGCCCGTAAACTGAAAAAATCGGATACAAACCTTCTGGCTGGCAGGGTTTTACTCCGGAACATGCACCCGTTTCTGCTATCCGAGATGGGAAGTCTTGCAGACTTCCGCAGGGCATTGAGCTTCGGATTACTGCCACTGGTTGCTCTGACAGATAATCCTATGGATATTCTCAATACCTATATTTCCTTGTATATCCGGGAAGAAGTTCAATATGAAGGTTTTACCAGGAACATCGGTAATTTCTCAAGATTTCTGGAAGCAATCAGCTTTTCCCATGCTTCTGTCCTGAACGTAAGCAACGTTGCGCGGGAATGTGAAATTGAGAGAAAGGTTGTGGAGAACTATATATCCATTCTGGAAGATATTCTTCTGTCTTCCCGCCTGAAGGTTTTCACCAGAAGGGCACAGCGAGCTTTGGTCGCTCATCCCAAGTTTTATCTTTTTGATACCGGGGTCTTCAGGGCTTTGAGGCCAAAAGGACCGCTGGATAGTCCCCATGAAATTGACGGAGCCGCACTTGAAGGTTTGGTTTTTCAGCATCTGAAGGCATGGAACGAGTATATGAACAATCCATTCGAATTCTATTTCTGGCGTTCCCGGGGAGGAATTGAGGTTGATTTTATTCTCTATGGTGAACCTGGAATATATGGCATTGAGGTAAAAAATTCCAGCAGGATCCGGCCCCGTGATCTTCGTGCATTGAATGAATTTAAGAAAGACTATCCTGTGAGTGAAATTATGCTCTTATATCGCGGTACGGAAAAACTTTTAAAAGACAATATAGTGTGTATGCCCTGTGACACTTTTCTCCGGTCATTAAAACCGGGCATTGCATTAAAGGAAATAATCCATCCTTAGCGAAGGGCCGGTTTTCATACAGCAAGCCTAAGCTTTCAGGATCAGATCCAGCAACTTCCGATCCAGCTTGTGTCCGTACCAGTCTTCGTAGTCCACATCCTCCCGGCCCGAATCCAGTATTCCGAAACTGCCCCTGAAGTTCCAGAGAGCAAAGCCGATGTCATGCGATCCCAGGATGTCGGTTACATCGCTGAACCAGGCAAGAAAAACTTCGTGGGGTGTTTTGTTATAACAACCACATTCACCGCAATGCACCCCCACACCTGACCTTACCAGCTCAATCCAGGGCTTATAGAACTCCTCAAGGATTTCCCTGCCCACGTACTTTCCATCTATCTCTCCAGGGTATTTCAGTTCCGGCATGTTATCAATGTCCTTAAATGCCCAGCCGGCCTTGTAATGCGAAATGATCATGGGAAAATAGCCCCGGCAGCTCTGGACAACAGGCAGATGGGCGAGCCCGGGGATAATTTTGGTACCCACATCATTTCCGTCTGCAATTACCATGTGGTCAGGATTCACCTCCCAGATGGCATTGGCTGCTTTCTCTGCGATGATTGCGTAGATATCACCGGGAACCATGGTCTTTGAAGAATGCTGGTCGTTCATGTTTTCGATCCAGGCCGGCTCATTCAGCAAATCGAAGCTGATTTTTTCACGCGACAGGCTTTTATACCTTTTGGCCCACATGGTCCAGTGCCAGTAAAAAGCCTCCTGGGCAGCTTTATCCTTCCAGAGGTTAAATGGCTCATGAAATCCCGCATTGATGCAATACCCGGGTGCCCTGTGCAGGTTCAGGCTCACATGCAGGTTGTACTTGTGGGCCATGTATACCAGGTTGTCCACACGTTCCAGGGCCTTCCCGCTGATGCGGTACACATCATCAGGTTTGATGTTCTGCGTCCTGTCAATATCCAGGTAGGAAGGATAGGCCATGGGAATCCGCACGAAATTAAAACCCCAGTCCGCCATCCACTTCAACTCCTCGCCGGTGGTCCCCTCCCAGCGATTCCCGGGATCGGGCGAGAAAAAATCCTGCAGGTTGAATCCTTTCCACTTCGGTGCCGGATTCTTCACTATTTGCTTTTGCCCTGACCCGGCAAAAAGGGTATTCCCCGCCAGGCTCATGGCACCGGTCATGACGGCAGTCTTCTTCAGAAAATCCCTGCGACTGGTTTTTATACGTGTATTCATGCTCTAAATCTAGTGAATAAATTCATTTGAAAGATCACTTCGCCGGGATTACCTGAACCGAAGCCAGTCCACCGAGAAAAGTTCTTCCCCTTCCCCGCTGAACACCAGCCACAGGGCCTGAGCTCCCTTCACATTCCCGGCCGGGGCTGTGAGTGTCGCCCAGCCGCTCCGGCAGGTTGAATCGGGCACCTCTACAGAACCGATGACATCCCCCCAGGGCATTCCGGCCTTCAGATCGATCCTCCCCGGATCCCTTCCGGGCATTACCCTTACCGAAACGCTGTCCACCCCATTCCCGAAATCCACATACCTGTAAACAGCTTTGTCCTCATCCCGGATCCCTGCCAGCTCCTCGTTGTCATCCGCGCATGCCCGGATCCTTACATTCCCGTGAAGCAGACAGGCCCGTTCGGCATCGATCACCGAGGTGGCCGGCAACGGATCCCCCGCACCCTGGGAGGTCATCTCCACCTCATCGATGCTGCCATCCGGGTTAAAGAAGATCGGTTCCAGGCATGCTTTGCGCATCATTTTGCTATTGTGGGTGGCCCGGTGATAAAAAACATACCACCGGCCATTGAACTCCATGATGGAACCGTGGTTGTTCCAGTTCCCCGGATCACAATGGTCATTGTCCACGATCACCCCTCCATAGGTGAATGGTCCCATGGGAGACCGGCTGGTGGAATATCCGATGCAGGTGGGCATGGCGGCCCTGCTCAGGTGGGCATACAGAAAATAATAGATCCCGTTCCGCTTGACCATGTGGCCCCCTTCGTGGAAAAAGTGTTCTTTCTCGGTCAGCACGCTGTCACGGATGGTGGTGCTGTCCAGGGTCCTCATATCCGGATTGAGCCTGGCCATTTTTGCCGTGAACTGACCCCACAGATAGTAACCCTGTCCGTCGTCATCGATGAACACACATGGATCGATCTGGTTGTGCATCGAAACATCGATGGGTGATGCCTGTTCAAAGGGACCGGAAGGATTTGTGGAAACCGCCACTCCCTCGGCATGCTCCGGGTCAGGCTGGCAGTAATAGAGATAAAAGGTATCCCCCCTTACCTGGCAATCAGGGGCATAGAGCAGCTCATCACTGTAAGGAACACGGTCGTCCTCCCCCCTGGAGGCAAAGCTGTTCTCATGGATGGTCCAGTTCACCAGGTCAGAAGTGGACATCACATGGTACCGGTGGGAGCAGTAGTAGTCGGTACTCTCGTCCACGGAACCATACATATAGAGTCTCCCGTCATCCCATACCCGGGCAGTGGGATCGGCCATGTAAAATCCCGGCGGGACAATGGGGTTCTGGGATAACAGGAGCAGAGGACGGAAGAGAAGGACCGTAAGAAACAGGAGTGCGGGAAACAGCGATGAGTGACAGATGCACCTGATCATCCGGTTGGATGGTCCACGCTGACAGGTAGGGATCATTCCCCGGGATTGTCCGCTGTGAAAAGCCCAGAGTCGGGATTGGAATATCCTGCTCATACAATCGGTCATGGCCCTTTATCAGAATGTATGGTCTGCAGGGCGGGATCCGTAAACCAGGATCCTTTCCATCTGGATGTAATACCCCTCCTTCGGATTCTTCCATTGGAGCCTCAATTCATGCAGCTTATCACTCAGATTGTATTTCCAGGTGAGATCGTGCCTGCGTGTCCTGTACGAAGTGGGAAGTACCGCCTCCTCATGCAGCTCACCGTCGATCAGCACCTCCAGCAGCAGTTCCTCATCTTCCAGGGACGGGTCCTCTTTCCGCACTCCGCCCTTCAGTACAAAACCCTTTCCTTCAAAGTTGAAAGTGGCTTCTGTCGGTCCCCCCGCCCGGAGCCGGTTCTTATCCCATCCCACATCGATCTTGCTTACCGGGAAATGGTCCTCAAAGCATTTTTCAAACCGGACGGGAACAGGCTCTTCAAGCGGGATGATCACCTCCTCCTCCAGCTCTTCCCCACCGTTCTTTCCGATCATCTGAAGGGCATGTCTGTAACTCATCTCATACGCATCATTCAGGGAGATGGTGGTGTATCTGAAATCCAGGTCCTCCACCCTGTCAAGGCCCTGCTTCCAGAAATCAGGGATCCGGTCATATCCCATCATGGTACCCAGGATACCGCCAGCGCTGGCAGGATTGCAGTCAGAATCCTGTCCGCAGCGGGTACTGATGTCCACTGTTTTCCCGAAATCCCCATCCCCGTAAAGGAGTCCGATCACGATATAGGCCGCATTGATCTTGGCATCAATGTTGAAAGCTTCGAAAACCCCTTCCGGACAACCCACATCGGAAGACCATTTCCGCTCAGTTTCGAACCAGGTCTCCTTCCAGTCGTCCGGATAATCATGGTACCAGCCGATCACATCCTCCACGCACCGGTAAAATTCGCTCTCCCGGGGAATGGCATTCAGGGCCTCGGTGACCAGGTATTCGATATCATCTGTATAAAAAGCCAGTGCATACATGGCCGCCACATATACCCCTCCGTACCATCCGTCCCCGTAATTCATGATATGTCCCACCCGGTCGCAGATCCCGGAAGATGAATTGACCATGCCCGGATTCATCAGTCCGGCAAAATCGGCTTCGATCTGAAAGTCGATGTCATCGGCATGGGGATTGTTTTCCCAGAAACCGGAAGCGGGAGGTTCTATCCCGTGAAGGATGTTGTACCTGGCTGCCTGGTTTGCATGCCACAGGCTGTAATCGGCCGTGGCAAACGCATGTGCATGTGAAGATGCCGGAGCTTCCATCCCCTCTTTTTCAAGGACCTGCACAAAGGTGAGGTCCATGTAAATATCGTCATACAGGCCGGGTGCATTTTCGTAATACCACTGCATCCGGGTACTGTCCCAGTCAATGGGTGTGTAGTCCTGGATCATGGTACCATTGAAATCAAATTCGGTGGGGCCACCGTAGGTGCACCCGATCACCTGTCCGGCCCATCCTCCCCTGATTTTGTCCTTCAGGTCAGTTTTTGAAAGGAGAAACTCGGATGGATGTTCGTTCTGACAGGAAGAAAGTATGATCCCTCCCAGTAAAACGGAGATCACCAGGGATCTGATCGGAAATTGTGTCTGTTGGTTCATCATTATCAGCATAATTAAGGTGAATAGGTTGTCATTTTAAACTCCAAGGGCAATTTTACCCGGCCAGGTTCTCATGGTAAAAATATTCGGTCTCCTCCCTCCTGGGAATGGAACTCTGTGCCCCGGCTTTCTGAATGGATAGCGCTGCAGCGGCATGGGCCAGTCCGATGGCATGTTCCAGTGATTTGTCCTCTGAAAGGGCCACTGCCAGCTGACCGTTGAACACATCTCCTGCCGCGGTGGTATCCACTGCATCCACGACAAAGCCGGGGATCATTTTTTCGATCCCGCCGGCAGGGTCTGAGAGGTAGGCCCCCCCGGCACCCATGGTGATAATGACCGTGCCAACCCCTTTCCGGTGCAGCCAGGCTGCCGCTTTGCCTGCACTCTTTTCATTTCTGATCCGGATCCCGGTAAGGCGTTCTGCCTCCGTTTCATTGGGCGTGATCAGATCCGTCCTGTAGAGGATTTCCTCAGGCAGATCGCTTGCAGGAGCTGGATTGAGGATTACCCTGGTTTGAAGTTCCTCACACAGTGCAACTGCTTTTCGCACCGTATCGATCGGAATTTCCAGCTGGATGAGCATCAGGCCGGCCTCGTCAAATGCCTCTTCAGCTTCATCCAGGTCTTTCGGGGTCAGTTTGTAATTGGCGCCGGAGGCCACAGAAATGGCGTTCTCCCCTTTTTCAGAAACATTGATCAGGGCGATCCCCGAAGGTGTATTCTTACATACCTTGATGTTTTCACAATTGATCTGATCCTGCCTGTATCCTTTGACTGCCTCCGATCCGTAAGGATCATCTCCCACCGATGCGATAAACATCACATCGCCTCCTGCACGAGCCGCGGCTACAGCCTGGTTGGCACCCTTTCCCCCGGGGAAAGTCTGAAAATCGGTTCCCAGGACAGTCTCTCCCGGCCTGGGTATTTCGGGAACCTTAATGATCAGGTCTGTATTGGAACTTCCTACTACCAGTATCTTTTTCATACATCTGATATTTTTTGCCCACCTGTGATCAAATGAGGCGGGCGATGATGATCAGTCCAAGGCCTGCCAGGTAAAACAGGAACATGGTGGCCAGCAGTCCCTTCAGCCCCTCAGCTTTCCCAAACTCCTTCCAGATAAATACACCCCAGAGTGCAGCGATCAGGGTAGCACCCTGACCGAGACCGTATGAAATGGCAAATCCGGCCTGACCGGATGCAATGATGTTGAAGGTCATCCCCAGGCTCCAGATGATCCCTCCCAGCATCCCGGTCAGGTGAAGCTTCGTATCCCCTTTCCTGAAATAATCCCTGTAGGTGGCCCTTTCGCCCGAAACCGGCCTGTACATAAAAAAGGAGTTCCAGACAAAATTGGAGACGATCAGTCCGATTGCAAATACCACCGATGCAGTGTAGGGAGTCAGCTTACCTGGCTGGGGATCCGCAAAGTCTGAAGCCATGGATGCGGCTACAAACCTGTAAAAAAATCCCATCAGGATCCCACCCAAAATGGAGATCAGGATCCCTTTTGTAGTGGAGGATATTTTTCCCGGCTGCGATTTCCGGTATGCAACCGCATCCAGGATGATGGCCAGCACCACCAGGGCCACCCCCAGAAACAGGAAAAGGGGATGACCGAGCGGGGTGGCCACATAATTGACGATCACCCCGATCACCAGTGCCAGTCCGATCCCGATGGGAAATGCCACCGCCATCCCTGCAATGTTGATAGCCACCACGATAAGGAGGTTGGCAAGGTTAAAAACTACCCCGCCCAGGAAGGCAGAACCGAGGGATCCGCCATCCGCCTGCAGCAGGTCGGGAATGAAACTCCTCCCTTCATCTCCTGCACTGCCCATGGTAAAAGCAAGGATCAGGGCAAGGATCAGGACGCCCAGTGCATAATCCCAGTAGTAGAGCTGGAACGCCCATTTTTTCGAGGCCATTTTTTGTGTGTTGGCCCAGGATCCCCAGCAGAGCATGGTAATGATGCAGAGGATAACAGCCAGAAAATAAGATTGAATAACAACCATGTTTATTGGATTTTATGGGTTTGACAGCCGTATATTTTTACCTTTCCCCTGATTCCTGCGTCCAGGAGCCCGTATTCATCAGTGGGAATCTCCTCCATAGGGTAGGCCCAGGCATTGGGCAAACGGATCACATTGGTCCTCGTGCGCCGCTGGTCCGGGGGGAACCTGGCATCTCCTGCCAGTCCGTTGGCCCATGTGTTGGCCACTTCAATTTTCAGCAGATTCTTCCCCGGGGTGACTGCATCGGTGATCTCCAGCCTGAAAGGAGGTTTCCAGGAAATTCCCAGATCGGTGCCGTTGAGATAGACATGGGCCACTTCCACCACCTGTTCAATTTCAAGGAACAGATCCCTTCCCGGTCCTGTCCATTCTTCATCCAGTTCAAATTCTTTCTCATAGGTGGCGACCCCGGAAAAGAACCTGATCCCGTCTTCCTCTCTCTCGTTCCAGAATACCAGGGAATCAAATTCCACCCATCCGGGACCCCTTGCCTTTTCAGGAAAGAAGAGACGCCAGGGACCCTCCAGGGAAAGGCCGAGGGGCTGAAGAACGGACATCTCCTTTTCAACAGTTCCCCCCGTCCCGCTGATCTGATAATCACCGGGCTCAAGGAAAACCAATTTCCCTCTTTCAATCCTGAGGGGATTGCAGCCGCGCTTAAGCGGGACCTCCAGGGGAAAGACCGTCTCACCATCCCTGACCACCCTGTCCCTTTTTTCTTCTGCCGCAGAACCTGAGAACACCACGAAGATGGATCCATATGGATCCAGGGTCAAAGCCATCCGGGTGGTTTGCTCCGGGCCTGCAGAGGTCATGCTTTTGAACATGGAACCTGTAGCCGGGTCCCAGCATTCGGCTTTCTTTCCATGCTGACGGAAAATTGCGGTACCGAAAACCGGCTCGGGGGTGGTGTTGCGTATGAAGTATATATCGATCCCTTCCAGTGCCCTGTGAATGAAATCCAGGGCAAGGTTTTCCACATTCCCCACAAAATCAAAATCGGGTCGGGTACCCTGCTCAAACAGTACGGAGCGCAATTCCTCACCCCAGTATATACGACCCTTGCCGTGATCATTCCGCGTGGTATGTTTGCCGTCGCACTCGCCCCACAGCCGGTCCGCCAGCACCCTGACCTGCCTGTCCCGATTCTGCCAGTCCAGCAACCCGTGGCTCCTGGTGGGCTTTGGCCCCACCACCGTGGCCCCATCCGAAACCAGGGCCTCCAGCTTTTCCAGGATTTCAGGCTGCATATTGGTTTCCCCGGGCAAAACCAGCACCCGGTATGACTGCCCGTGAGGCAGCAAGAGCTTTCCATCTTTCACATGGAGGCTGTTCAGCAGGATCTCCGTATTGGTCACATCGTAATCATATCCGAATCCCAGTCCCGGTTTCACCTTCTTTGCCGGAACGAAATTGGGTACGGAATCTCCGTAATAGAACAGCACATCCCCCACAAAATTCCCCTGCTGCAGCAGGTAGCTGCAGCGCCCCAGGTACTCCATCCAGGGCCCTGCCATGGGCCACCAGATACGGTGTTCATTGACCAGGGTCCCGAAGGCATACACCCAGCCGGGCGTGCCGGCTTCCGGCGGGGTGTGGGGCCATGTATGGAAATTGATCCTGTTCAGTCCCTCACAGAAGGCACGGTCCGCCGTCGGTTTCAGGTCTCCCGGTCCTTCGTTCCACAGGTGGGTGCCGGTAAAAGCCTCGGCTTCCACATATTTCCGGTCATAGATGTGGGAGGCGCTGGCCACCCCCTTGATCACCTGAAGATCCTCCAGGTAATGGGTGCCCCGTTCACTGCGGCGGAGACGGTTCCAGAATTCACTGTTTGAGGGCAGATGCCAGAACTCTCCCCGGGGAAAAGTAAGGGACCCGGAAGATTTCAGCGATTCGAAGGGACAGTTGTGGATGGGCCAACCCGGACCTGCCGCCTCGGCCACAAATCCCACCCCGTGCTCCTCGCAGATCTCACGGGTCCGCGCATAATGGTTCTCGATGATCAGATCCGATAACACCCGCCGGTAATCATACAGGAACCTGCGGGTAATATTCCGGTCCCCGATGATGAGTCCGTCCAGGGCCGGCAGGTAAGGAACCATGCTATACCCCATGCGGCTTTCAAATTCCTCTGTCATAGCCGGGGTCCACAGCTGTCCCCGCACCTCGTAACTGTCCGTGTAGAAATAGGTAAGTCCCGATTCCCCTACAGGCTGTCCGAGCTCTTTCTCGATCTTATTGATAAAGAAATGAATATGATTTTCACTGGCCTCAGCACTGAAATGGTCTATCATGGGTCCCCTGGAGTTGGGGGTATGGGAGATCATGGGCTGTCCTGTATTGGCGCAGACATAACGCACCACGGTCCATTTTCCTTCGGGGACATCCCAGGTAAGGAGCCCGGAAGGATCCATCTGATCCGAAAGATCGATCACCTCTCCGGAAATGGTTCCTTCTGAACCCTGCTGCTTTTTGTAAGCGATCTCGGATACCTCCCTGTAGAACTCCGGCATGCCGGAATCATCCCGGGGGATGATCGCTTCTGTTTCCCGTCCCGGTTTGCCTGCCATGTCCGGAAGTCGGGGAAACCGGAGATGAATACCCAGGGAAGCAGGTCCCCTGACCAGCGTATCTGACCTGAACAACCCCATGGTCTGGTGTTCGGGAAGGGTCCATGCACCTCCCGCATTCCAGCCGCTGGCGATGATCAGCCCCAGGTCCAGTCCCAGTCTTTCGGCTTCCCTGATAGCATGACAGATGCCCTTCACATACGGACCGGACATGAAAGGCGGACCGGCAGGCATGATGCTGTCCTCATCCACCACGCTCTGCACATCCCAGATATCGAATCCCCCCATTCCCATCCGGACTGCCTCCTCCATCTCAGATGTGATCTCCCCGGGATCGAAATTGCCATCCACCCAGTCCCACAAAGCCCTGGGGCGCGCCTCCACGGGAGGTTCCAGAAAACCGTTCCTCAGTTGTTCAAGCGGCTCATCCCCGGCCGTGCTGCATCCGCCCGGAAACAGGATCCCGACCAGGAGCATGATCCCGGTCATATGAAGCAAGTTCAGATAAATAGTTCTTTTCATATCCTGTGATCGTCATTCTGATTGTCAAGGCCACATGAACCCCGAAGGGTACAAACAAGCCAGACCGGGGTTGCTATTCATGTTCCCATTTAAGGATCCAGGGATCGTTGGTCCGCTCCTGAAAGGCGCGGATCTTTTCCTTCATAGTTCCCAGTACCTCCCCGAAAGCCGGATCCCCTGCTAGATTTATGGTTTCATAAGGATCATTCTCCAGGTCATACAGTTCAAACTCGGGCCGGTGGCTGAAGGCCCTGATCGTCCTCCCTGCGTACATCCCTTCCCCTCTTTTCAAAGCCGACTGCCAGGTGGATGAGCTCCACAGGTCGGATGCATGGGGATAGGGAAGCTCCCAGGCAATGTTCCAGATCAGCTTGTACTGCCTGGTAATCCCCGACCTCATGGGATAATACATGGTGATCTCGTGAAAGGTATGGGAAGCGTAGGTCTCATCCCGGCCTCCTACTGCCGGGTTTTCAAGTACCGGTTTGAAAGAATGCCCCTGGAGTTCCTCATTGACCGTCCGGTCCCCGGTATGACTGAGCTCTTCATAGCGCTTCCTGACCATCTGCTGCGCCCGGGGCAGGATGCCCGCCAAGTCCAGGATGGTAGGAGTCAAATCCGCCCAGTTGATCATGGCATCGCTCACCTCTCCCCTGTTCTTCCCATTGCGGTTTTTGACCAGGCAGGGCAGGTTGATCCCGGGCTGGTAAACGGTGGTCTTGGCACCGGCAAAGGCAATGCCGTTGTCCGAGATATAGATCACCACGGTATTATCCCATACCCCGGCCTGCTTCAGGTGTTCGAACAGCCTGCCCACCCCCTGGTCAAGCCTGGCCACCGACTGGTAATACTGTGCCAGCTCCTCCCTGCATGACTCCGATTCAGGCAGGTATGGGGGGACTTCCACCTCACCGGGGGCAAAGCTGACCGGATCCACGCCTTCACGTGATCCCTCCACATTGCCAAAACTGTTGGGTGCCATGGGCTGATCACTCACCGGACCGGCCCGGTGGGGATCAGCGGTGCAGAAGTAAAGGAAGAACGGATCATCCCTGTGCTGTTCAATAAATTCCCTGCAGCTGTCCGCCATGGCCACCGGATTCCTCAGGCTGGCCTCCATCACCTGCTGGAAATGAAAAACCTCTTCAGGTGCCACATGGTATTTCCCTACCCTGGCTGTCTGGTAACCTGCCAGCTGCTCCAGGAACACGGGAAGGGAGACCACATGGTCATATGCTGAAAAATGGTGGTATTGATGCTGGTGACCAAACTGACCGCTGGCGTGGTTGTATAACCCGGAAAGGATCACCGAACGGCTGGCACTGCAGGAGGCCGAGGTACAGTAGGCCTGTGTGAACCTGATCCCCTCGGAAGCCAGGTAATCCAGATTGGGTGTTTTGATGGCACTGTTCCCGTAAGCTCCCAGGTCACCCGTCCCGTGATCATCCGAAACGATCAGCACAAAGTTGGGAAGATCCTGGCCGGCTTCCCTGCCAGCCTCACCCTCCGGCCTGCCACAGCCTGAAAAAAAGCTAATCACAGCCAGAAGTAGGAGGAAAAGCTTCCTGATTGTATGGCACATGGTTATAGGAAATATGGTTGCAGTTCTATCTGTCCTGGTACAATTCGATATATTGCCGGTCGAGCTCTTCAGAGTCCTTGTACCTGACCCTCAACGCTGCCAGTTCTGCCCTGAGCGAATCCACCACCCCGGCATATGCGGGATCGCCATACACATTGTTCAGTTCCAGCGGATCATTCAGCCGGTCATACAGTTCCCACTCGTCAACATCATAATAAAAATGGGCCAGTTTGTACTCCCTGGTAACGATGCCGTAGTGGCGCTTGACCATGTGCACGGCAGGATATTCATAGTAATGGTAGTAAACCGCATCCCGGTCCCAATCCTCTGTTTGACCTTTCAACAGGGGCACCAGGCTCTTTCCCTGCATATCATCAGGCGCCTCGATTCCCGCTGCATCGAGGAGGGTCTGGGCAAAGTCCAGGTTCTGCACCATCTCGTCATTCACGCTTCCGGGTTCAGTGACCCCCGGCCATCTCACCAGCAGGGGCGTCTTGAACGATTCATCATAAATGAACCGCTTGTCGAACCAGCCATGTTCTCCCAGGTAGAATCCCTGGTCGGAAGTGTAGAGCACAAGGGTATTTTCACTGAGACCCGCCTCATCCAGGTAGTCCAGCAGGGTTCCCACGCTTTCATCCACCGCAGCGATGCACGCCAGGTAATCCTGCATGTAACGCTGGTAACGCCATTTCATCTTATCCTCCTCGTCCATGGCGGGATATATTTCCTTGAATTCCTCGTTCATGGGACCGTATACGTCATTCCATGCCTCCCTCTGGGAATCGGTAAACCTTTGAAGGGCATTCTGCAGGGCCCGCTTGTCCCAGTTGGAGGTGGGCTCGATGCCAAGTTCATCCATTACTTCAGGATAGATCTTTGAATCCCCGGCCCAGTTCATGTGCCGCAGGATGTTCATCTCAGCCTCCCTGGCAGCAGCTCCGCGACCTTCGTAGTCATCAAAGAGGGTGGGAGGTTCGGGAAAAGCTTTGTCAATATATTCCCTGAAATGTCTTTCTGCGGGCAACCACTCGCGGTGAGGAGCCTTGTGCAGGAAAAACAACAGGAAAGGTTTTTCGGGATCCCTCCGGTTTTTCATCCAGTCCAGCGTCAGGTCGGTGATGATATCGGTGGTATATCCCTCTATGTTGATATTGCCCTCATTGGTAATGAAATCCGGGTTGTAATAGGTGCCCTGTCCGGGAAGGATCTTGAACTCATCGACACCTTTGGGATTGTTCCGCATATGAAGCTTGCCGAACATGGCGGTCTGGTAACCGGCCTGCTGGAAAAGCTGGGGAAAGGTCATCTGGGTGGTGTCGAAGGGGAAACGGTTATCGATCTTCCCGTGAAGGTGACAGTGCTTTCCGGTAAGGATGGTAGCCCGGGAGGGCGCACAGATGGAGTTGGTGACACAGGCGTTGGTAAACAGCATTCCCTCTCTGGCGATGCGGTCGATCTGAGGGGTTTCGATCAGATGGTCGCTGTAAGCACTGAGGGCCTGGTAAGCATGGTCATCCGACATGATGAAGATGATGTTGGGAGGTGACTTCTCTTCCGTTTTCCCGGATGTACATCCCTGGAAGGAAAACAAAAGAGCTACAAAGGATAACAGGACAATGATTCTCATGATGCGATGGTTTTATTGGTTCAATGATTGATATGATACTTCCTCCGGCATGCTCATCAAATTGATCAGGATACTGAGCCTGTATGAAAGGCTGCCTGCCGGATCATGTAAATAGCGGATCATCGGATCCGATCGCCAGGATAATGGCCTCTGTGGCCGTGGCTCCGATCCTGGTGACTCCCAGCTCCCTTACTTTCAGGGCATCCTCGAGGGTCCGGACACCCCCTGCAGCCTTCACCTGTACTTCCGGGGCGGCATGTTTCCGCATTAACTTCAGATCGTGATGGGTGGCACCCTTGTAACTGTAGTTTCCATCCGGTTGTTTGACAAACCCGTAACCGGTGGAGGTCTTTACAAATTCAACTTTATGTTCATTGCAGATCTCGCAGAGCCTGATCTTATATGCATCCCCGGGCATAAAATCGTTCTCAAAGATCACCTTCAGGATGGCCCCACGATTTTTGGTAACCCCTGCCACAGCACCGATCTCAGCCGAGATATACTCCCAGTCCTCCGAAAGGACCTTGCCTATATTGACCACCATGTCTATTTCCACAGCCCCGTCCTCGATAGCCCGTTCGGTCTCAAACACCTTCACATCCACCCTGCTGTTCCCGTGGGGGAATCCGATGACCGTGCATACCAGAACATCTGAACCGGCCAGCAGTTCCGCAGCCATCTTGACTGCATAGGGTTTGATACAAACCGATGCCACATTGTATTTCCTGGCCAGCGCGATTCCCTCCCTGAGGGCCTGGTCATTCATGGTGGGATGGAGCAAAGAATGGTCGATCATTTTTGCAATTTCATGCCTGCCGGGTGCTTTCATAGGAATCGTTTTTAATCTTTAAATATAGGGCTATTATAGGAATAAGTCCTTTTCCCTAAAGATATTTATTGGAAGTCCTTTCCCGGTCAGGCATTTTGTTGAAAAAGTCCGGTATATTAAACCTGGCCTTCCCGGTCCGGATCAGCCCTGGAAAATATCATACTTATTAGAAAAAATACAGGACCTGAGAAGGGTGGGATTCAACTAAATTTAAACAGAAGAACATGACAGAAAACATGAAAAGGATCAGTATCAGGCTCACCGCAGCAAAAGCTGCAGGGGCCTTCGCAGGAATCATCGCATTCTTGCTGCTTACCGGCTGCATCCGGGAGACCGGCAAATGGGAGATCAGCTCACCCGGCAATCAAATCCTTGTGAAAGTCCACAAAAAGAACCTGGATGCTTCAGAACAACTGCATTATTCGGTTCATTTGAACCGCGGGGGTTCGTTCATCCGGCTCATGGATCCCTCACCGCTGGGGATTGTGAGGGAGGACGGCAGGTTTACGGATAACCTGGAACTGGTTTCAGTAAAAAAAAGGGAAGACCTGCAGGAAAAATATTCCCTTGTTTCGGGGAAAAAGCTGGAATGCAGAAGCACCTGCAATGAAATGAAGATCTGTTTCACCAATCCGGAGAAGCAGAAGATCTGCCTCATATTCCGTGCCTACGACGAAGGCATTGCTTTTCGTTATGTATTTCCCGGGAACAGCAAACAGAATTTCAGGATTACCCGGGAGGTTACCGGATTTGATTTCAGGGATGGCTATTTCTGGGGACATCCCTATGATACGGTCTCACAGTGGGCTCCTGCCTATGAGACCTATTTTGCAGGTCCGGTGGAAATAGGTACCGATGCACCCTGGAATAAGAACGGCTGGGCATTTCCCATTCTGCTGGAAACAAGCGGGGCATGGATGCTGGTGTCAGAAGCGGGTTTTGATGGTTCATACGGCGCATGCCATCTGCAGCCTGATTGCACGGATGGCCTTTATTTGATCAGGTTTGCGGAACAGGAAGAAGCGATGGGCTATTATGAAAACACTTCTTATTCCACCCTGCCCTGGAGTTCGCCCTGGCGCTTTATTGCCGTGGGTGACAACCTCTCTGAGATTGTGGAGACCACCCTTCCCACCGACCTTTCCGATCCTTCCAAAGTGGATGATGTTTCATGGATCAGGCCGGGCCGGGCATCCTGGAGCTGGTGGTCTGACAGCGACAGTCCGCAGGATTACGACCGCCTTGTCCCCTTCATTGATTTTGCTGCCCGTATGGGCTGGGAATACTCGCTGGTGGATGCCAACTGGAACCATATGAATGGGGGCGATATCCAGCAACTGGCTCAATATGCCGCTGGGAAAAATGTGGGACTGCTGCTGTGGTACAATTCCGGAGGAAAACACAATGTGGTCACGGAAGAACCGCGCGATTTGATGGATGAGAGGAAAATAAGGAAGATGGAATTTGAGAGGATCAGCAGCATGGGAATCAAAGGGATCAAGGTGGATTTTTTTCAGTCTGACAAGCAGGAAATCATCAAACTGTATACGGAGATCCTGGAGGATGCCGCTGAATTCAACCTGCTGGTGAATTTCCATGGCTGCACCCTGCCCGGAGGCTGGAGAAGGACCTGGCCGAACCTTTTAACCATGGAAGCGATCCGGGGGGCAGAGAGTTATAAATTCGACCGGATGTTCCCTGAAAAAGCGCCCTCCCATCTTGCCATTATTCCATACACCAGGAACACTGTGGGACCGGCCGATTACACCCCCTGTACTTTTTCGGACCATACCTATCCGCGCCTGACCACCCCTGGCTTTGAACTTGCACTGCCGGTGGTCATAGAATCGGGGATCATGCACTATGCAGATACTCGGGAAAAGACCATGGAGCTTCCCGGCTTTGTTATTGATTTTCTCAGGGAGATCCCGGTGGTATGGGATGACACCAGGTACCTGGCAGGCTTCCCGGGCAAGGATGCGGTCATTGCCCGGAAAAGCGGTTCCAGGTGGTACATCGGGGGCATCAATGGAGAAGAGATCCAGAAGGAACTGACCCTGGAATTTCCGGACAAACAGGATGCGCCCACCTCCATACAGCTGATCCAGGATGGAGAATCGGGAAAGGAACTCAGGCTGACAACCCTGGAGGTAAAGGACGGAAAACTGACTGTTGCCATGAAGCCCTGCGGCGGATTTGCCGGGTACTGGGAATAATCCACCGGTCGGGTTTCCAAATTATTGCTACCTTAACAGGAAATTAAATTTCTTTTTTATATGAACCGGGGCAAATCTATATTGAAGAACCTCGCAGCAGGCTTCTTTATTTCCTGTCTCCTTCTGTCCTCATCTGCTCAGGAGAAAAAAAGCCAACTCCTTATTCCTGTCATTGCCGGTGATTTCTGGCAGATTGCCGGGAACCCTGACCTGGGGGAATTAACCGGTGAGAACCAGCAACCGGTGGATTTCGGAATCTGGCAGGCTGGTGATGGCACCTGGCAGCTCTGGTCCTGTATCAGGGGAACTGAATGCGGCGGGAACACACGGCTCTTTTACCGGTGGGAAGGCAGGGAACTGGAGCAGAAAGACTGGGAACCGGCAGGCATCGCCATGAGGGCGGACACCATGCTGGGAGAGCAGCCGGGCGGGCTGCAGGCCCCCCATGTCATCCGGGAAGAAGGCCTCTATTACATGTTCTACGGCGACTGGAGCAGGATCTGCCTGGCCATAAGCCAGGATGGCAAAACCTTTCGCAGGGTCCTGAAAACAGAGGATGGAGAACCGGATCTTTTTTCGGAAAACATGGGCGAACCGGCCCGGTATAACCATGCCCGCGATCCCATGGTCCTGAAATCCGGGAATACCTACTACTGTTATTATACCAGCCATTCCAACATCCTCGAGCAGAATGACGGGGCCTCCTACTGCAGGACTTCGCTGGATATGACCGACTGGAGTGAATCGGTGATGGTTTCCCACACACCCCCTTTCCCCGGGAACTCCCCGAAATATTCCGATGAATGCCCGCACGTGATCCACCTGGAGCAAAACGGTTATTACTATCTGTTCGTCACCCAGATTTATGGCAGAAACAGTCAGACCACAGTGTATGCTTCTCCCAGCCCTGTTTATTTCGGCCTTGACGATGACACCCGTGTGGTTCAGAAGCTGCCCGTTGCAGCTCCGGAGATCATCCTCTATGAAAACAAGTACTACATCGCCTCCACCATGCCCACGCTGGATGGGATCTGGATGGCCAGGCTGAAATGGGTAAAGCCCTGAACACCAAATGAATAATATCGTCAGAAAAATGAGAATCCAACAGCTTTTCGCATGCCTGATCCTGTCCGTGCTGCTATGTGGTTGCAGCCAGCAGCGGGAAAGGGATCAGCAAAAACCAGCAGAATTCAACACCACCTACACGGGTGATCGCCTCGAAAGGATCGCATTCCCCATGGGAGGCATCGGGGCGGGGATGGTCTGTTTGGAAGGAAATGCCTGCATCTCCCATGTATCGGTCCGCCACGCCCTTGATGTCTTTCACCAGCCATTCATGTTCGGTGCCATCGCCGTGCAAGGCCTGGAAAACGGCGCCAAGGTGCTGGAAGGCCCGGTCCAGAACTTCAAGATCTTCGGGAGTCCCCATACCGGCAATGGCAGCGCAAACAGCAATTACGGATTCCCCCGCTTTGAGCACACCGAATTCCTGGCCAGGTTTCCCTTTGCCACGGTACACCTGAAAGATGCAGACATCCCCCTGGATATCCGCATCAGGGGCTGGAGTCCGTTCATCCCCAACGACGAGGACCATTGTTCCCTCCCCGTAGCGGCCATGGAATACACCTTTACAAACCTTACGGATTCCACCCTGGAAATGGTTTTTTCCTACCATGCCCAGAACTTCATGCGCATCAGGGGATCCGATGTGTGGGGTCCCACTTACCAGGAAGAAGGTCACAGCATCCGGAAGATGAACAGCGGGTACATCCTTTCCCAGACCTGTCTCCCGGATAAACCCCACTACCGGGGGGCTTTTGCCATTTTCACACCTGAAGATGCGAAAGTGGATACCCGGTGGTTCCGGGGAGGCTGGTATGATGCCAGGACCATGCTCTGGAAGGATATTGAAAACCTGAATCTCCCTTCGGATACTGCCACCGGAGGATCCACCAGCGCATCCCTTTATGTGCCGGTTACCCTGGAGCCCGGCCAGTCCAGGACCATCCCGCTGATGATGTCCTGGTATGTGCCCCATTCCGATATCCGGTACGGAGCCCTCACCCCCATCCGGCATGAACCCGGGTGTGATCCATCCACCAATTCCTGTTCACCTGAATATACAAAACAGTTCTATGAACCCTGGTATTCCGGAAGGTTCAGGGATGTTTCCGAGGTCTCGCAATACTGGCTTTCCCACTATGATGAACTGCTGAAAGAATCCGAAAAATTCAGCCATACCTTTTTTGCCTCCGACCTGCCCCCGGAGGTCCTGGAAGCGGTTTCTGCCAACCTGACCATTTTGAAATCCCCCACCGTGCTCAGGCAGAAAGACGGGAATTTCTGGGCTTATGAAGGATGTTTTGATTCGGGCAGCGGGTGTTGTCCCGGCTCCTGCACCCATGTATGGAATTATGCACAGGCCATTCCGCACCTGTTCCCACGCCTGGAGAGAACACTGCGGGAAACCGAATTCAAGGTCAGCCAGGATGCATCGGGGCACCAGAAATTCCGTTCGGCCCTTCCCATACAGAAAACCGATCACGGTTTTCATGCGGCCGCAGACGGACAGCTGGGAGGGATCATGAAGGTGTACCGGGAATGGCGCATATCCGGGGATACCGAATGGCTGAGATCCCTCTGGCCGGAAATAAAACAGAGCTACAATTACTGTTCCTCCACCTGGGACCCGGAAGGCAAGGGTGTTCTGGAAGAACCCCATCACAATACCTATGATATTGAATTCTGGGGACCCGACGGGATGTGTACAAGCATCTACCTGGGAGCCACCCTGGCCATGATAAGGATGGCCGAAGCCATGGGCGAAAGCACCGATCCCTACACCACTCTGCTCAGCCGGGGGAAAGCATACATGGAAGATTCCCTCTATAACGGGGAGTATTTCATCCAGAAAACCACCTGGAAAGGACTGAAAACCCCCGCTCCGGACGAGCAGCTGGAAGCAGTATGGAATATCGACTACAGCAGGGAGGCACTGGAATTGCTGAAAAAAGAAGGCCCCAAATACCAGTACGGGACGGGATGCCTTTCCGACGGGGTGATCGGGGTGTGGTTCGATGCGGTGTGCGGACTTCCGGAATTTTTGGAGCAGGATAAGGTGAGAAGCCACCTGCGGTCTGTCTATACCTACAACTTCAGGACCGATCTGACCGACCATGTGAATCCCCAGCGGCCGGGTTTCGCCTGCGGCGATGACGGCGGGTTGCTGCTCTGTTCCTGGCCCCGCGGAGGCATGCCTTCCCTCCCCTTTGTTTACAGCAATGAGGTGTGGACCGGTATCGAATACCAGGTGGCCTCGCACCTGATGATGCACGGGGATGTGGAAATGGGACTGGATATCGTGCGCCAGGTGCGGAAACGGTATGACGGAACCATGCGAAACCCGTTCAATGAATACGAATGCGGGCACTGGTATGCCAGGGCCCTTTCCAGCTATGCCCTGTTGCAGGGATTGACCGGGCTGTTTTATGATGCCGTGGATAAAACGCTCTGCATTGACTCCCGGATCGGAAATGATTTCAGGTGTTTTATTTCCACAGCGACAGGATACGGACTGGCAGGATTGAAAGATGGGAAACCCTTCCTGGAGGTTGTTTCCGGGACCATCGAGGTGGACCGGTTTGTGGACGGTAATGGGGATGAATTGTGACCATCTTATAGTCAATAATAGAGCCTTAAAAGATCCCGCTATCCTTGCATTGCCGATCCGGCAATTGTTCCTCAATCTGGCTACTGTTCCTCTATCCGGGGACAGATCATTGTCCCAGAGGCGAATTTTTGTTACAGGAAAAGGCTATTCCTCTTGTGTCTGAACCATGCTTACTTCATGCTTCCATGCAAGGAACAGCATATCTATCTCC
>Ga0180431_10002654_pt1 | contig 23731 bp, 18 predicted proteins | sample SS_ome_11_FD_132459 | JGI IMG/M metagenome (GOLD analysis project Ga0180431, IMG submission 132459) | Hypersaline lake sediment archaeal communities from the Salton Sea, California, USA - SS_1_MS_1 metaG | ecosystem: Environmental > Aquatic > Non-marine Saline and Alkaline > Hypersaline >...
TGCGATCCTATGGGGATCATATGCGGTATTCTCCCGACCGCTTCTAGCGAAATACTCGCCAATGAAAATCGTGGCTTACATCCACATTATCGGTTCAGTTATAATAATCCCGATAGGCTTCAAGCAGATGCTGGCAGTGCCCCTGCTCACGATGGGCCTAGTACCATGGTTGTGTGTCCTTCAATACTCGCTGCTGGCGGGTGTCTATGCCTTCATTGTCTGGTACCGAGGCGTGCAGTGCGTTGGCGCCTCCCAGACGATGCTGTATCAATACTTCGTACCGCTGGTCGCGGTCGTAGCCGCATATCTCATTCTCAAGGAGCAGCCGACCCTCTTGCAGGTGGCGGGCATTGCCATTACGCTCGCCGGAGTACATCTCGCCCGCAAGCAAAATGTCGCTCCGCTTCCAGAGTAACTCTGCCCAGAGACGGCCTGGACAAATACGAGGACGAATCCTGTATATGGACAATATCGAATACGCTGTGACAACTGACCCGATTGACGCTGTTGTGGAAGCCTTTGCCTCCGGCGAGCCGGTGGTGCTGCTCGACCATCCGGACCGCGAGGGCGAGGCCGACATGATCCTGGCAGCACAAACCGCCACTGGCGAAAAGTTTAACCGCATGTCTCTGCTGGCCCGGGGACTCATTGCGGTGGGGCTCACTGCCCGGCGCCTGGCCGAACTCGAGGTCCCGCTGATCAAGCCCGTCAACTGCTCAGGCAACTGGCCCCATTTCGCGGAGCCGGTGGATTACAGGATCGGGACGACCACTGGCGCTTCCGCCTTTGACCTGGCCGCCACTGCGAAGGCACTGACCGACCCCGAGGCGCGCATAGAGGATTTCGCGCGTCCGGGCCACCTGCAGCTCCTGTGCGAAAATGAAGCCGGCCTCAGGGGACGCATGGGGCATACCGAGGGCGCGGTGAGTCTGGCACGTCTCGCCGGCCTCTATCCCGCCACGGTAATCTGTGAGATGATGGACCCGGATGGCAGGATGGCTGCCGGAGAACCCCTCCGCACCATCATCCAGCAGAACAATCTGCTTGTGACAACTGTCCAATCTGTAGCGGACACCACTGAACGCCAATCAACCCGAGGCTAGGCGTGTCCCAACGCCGTCACTAGTATCGCCTATCCGCTATCTATCGAAGCCTCCGCTGGAGCAAATGCCATGAAACTGATCTCGGCTATGTGGTTTGTCGGAATCCTGTGTGCGGTGCCGAGCTGGGCTGTGCCCGTGCCGACAAACGGGTCCTTTGAACGCTCCGATCAGCACGATACCGAGGGCTGGGATGTGTACGGGCCCTGGGAGTTCAGAGGACAGCAGAACCATGACGGCCGCCGGTCGGCGGCGATTGGGAATAGTGCTCTGAGCGGCGACCGCCTCGTCTCACACAGTGGTCCGGTACTCCGCTCCGGCGGATCGGTGACCTTGACCGGATACTACCATGGCAACGGATTGGCCGCCGGTGTCGAGATCGTTGACCAGCTCGGCGCAGTGCTGGATGCCGCCACCACTCAACTCCCCCCCGCAGACAATTGGACCGAATTCTCCGTATCCTACCACGCAAATGACGAGGTTCCCGGCAAGCGATTCGCCTACGCACGGGCCCGGCTTGAAGCTATCAGTGACGAGGCCCAAGGTGTGCTCGATTCCATCCAATTCGCTGACCCGCTCAGTGAGACGCCACCACAGTCGCCGGCAAAGACCTCCAGGCAGGATGAGAACGACAAGCAGCAAGAGCCCCCAATCCCCCCGCCGCCTCCCAACCTCGTGCCGAATCCGCAAATGCTGGGGACAAATTCGCCGCGCGGGTGGTCGAGCTTCGGCCCAGACGAGCAGTCGGGCTGGAGGCCGGGCTCCACAGGAATAGCCGGTGCGCTAACTTTGCAGGGCGGCGATGACGAGGCCGGCTGGTGGGCCAACCTCAACCGCATGGACATCTCAGTGCCACACCACTTCTCACTCCGCTATAGCCTCGGCGAATCTGACCCGACACTACCCTATGCAACCCTGCTCATCTTTGACCCTCGCTACACCCGCGTTTACTCTCACCTGATTGTGCCGATTGTGCCGAACAAATCGGTCATCACGGCAATCGTGCCGGCGATGGAGAAGTTACCGGCATCCGGCGTCGGCAAGTTAACGGTGCTCGTCCCCGTAGGATTTGGTAGTAGTCTCCAGATCAGCAACCCATCGCTGCTGGCCGGCCCGCATGAGCCCTCAGTCAATCCCAGAGGCGCACTCCTCGGTGTTTTCGAAAAGCCTGCGAAGGCCGAATTCTTCTGCCGGATATCCAACCGTATCGAGCAGATAACAGAGATGATCGTGCATCTGAAGGTGGTCAACCGCGACGGTGTCGGTGTCGCGTATGAGAAGCGCAAGATGGCGGTAGCTCCCCATGCTGCCGCGTTCTTCCCGGTGCGCCCGAAGCTCAACGCCAACGGGGCCTATCAACTGGTTATCAATGCCCAGGTGGCCGACGGGTCCCGCAGCTTGACGCTGACCGCTTCCCCGTTTGTGGTCTCACCGGCCACCCCGGACGAGCCAAAGAACCGCAGCATCAGCGTGGCTATCTCGGGTTACAGCCGCGACGAAGTTGAAGCTGCTGCTACTGCCGGAGCCGGCTGGATAGCGGCCTCGCTACAATATAACAGCCAGGTGGAAGCCTACGAGTTGCGGTCACGGCTCAGACAACTGGACGCCCTGAAGAGAATAGCGACCGGCTATGGAGTGCGCTTCGCCTTGACTATTCGCTTCGACGGGGATGACCTGCCTGCCGAAGACCATTTCGCCGAATTTTTCCAGGCCGTGAACTCCGCTCTGGGGGATAATGTCGGCGCTTATGTTTTAGAGATGTCGCCCGAACAACTGGCCGCCGAGGACAGCCCAACACACGTGGCCACACTGGCGCTGACGATGCAGCAGGTGTGCAAAGCCGCTACGGTTCAGACTGCGCCGACCATCATGACGCCATTCGCTTACGTGATGGAAGAGGTGGCGGCTAAGTCATCTGCGGCGACCGGCGACACACCCGAGCCGGATGTTGAGGCCGCAGTCGAGCCGCTCAGCATCACCGCGACCATCATGGAGCAACCGGCCGATGACGACGAGCTGAGGGTAAAGGTAGTCATCATGGATGCGCCACTTGACGATGCCCCTGCCACGGAGCCACCCGAGACTACGGGCATCGCTACACCACCGGAAGCAACGAGCCCTCTCGTCCCGCGCGCCGTCAAAAGCGATCCGCAGGCGGAACCCTATCCGGTGTATCACGTATTCATGCCTGCCGACGATGACGCGGGCGATTGGATGCTGCCGGTGATGACGAGGCCGGACGAAGACAAGCAGCCCGCCGGCGTCCCGGCCGATGCCCGGATCGTGCGGCAGATCCTCAGTGGACTGGCGAAGGGACACCACGTGGCGTTCTGGGACGGCACCGGCGATGGCGCTATCCTCACCGCTGACGGCTCCGCAAATGCCTACTGGGCGGCACTGTGGGCGATGGCGCGACAGCTTTGCGCCAAGACCTTCACCGCTACGCAGGAAACGGGCGAGCGCGTCGTTGCCCTCCGCTTCAACGGCGAGGATGAGTACACACTCGTGCTCTGGGCCATGGCGGGTACGGAGAAGGTCCAGGTCTCCGGCGACCTCAACGACTGCCGCATTGTGGACATCGGAGGCGCACAGCAACAGCCCGAGATGACAGGCCCACACCTGCGACTTACACTTACGACTGCGCCGGTCTATCTGACCATCCCTGCCGGTAGCGACCTTAATGTCGAAGTGGCCACGGTGACTACCGGGGGTGGCTGAAGCCAATGCCGGACACGCACATGACAAACCGCCCAGACACCAGCCCTCTATGCCACCGGGTCGCGCTGACGATTGCCGGCTCCGATTCAGGTGGTGGCGCCGGTATCCAGGCCGACCTGAAGACATTCGCCGCATTGGGTGTTTATGGGATGTCAGCGATCACAGCCGTGACGGCACAGAACACCACCTCGGTCAACGACGTGCAGCTCATACCGGCGACTGCAGTAACAGCACAGATTGACGCCGTTATGTCGGACATCGGCTGCGACGCAGCCAAAACGGGGATGCTGGCAACCGCAGACATAGCGGCCGTCGTGTCGGACGCCGTGCAACGCTGGCAGCTACCCAACCTCGTAGTGGACCCGGTGATGATCTCGAAAAGTGGTCACCGCCTCTTGGCCGAGGACGCATGGGACGTGCTAAAAACCCGCCTGCTGCCACATGCGACGGTGGTAACGCCGAACTTACCCGAGGCGGAGCGGCTTGCGGCGATGCGCATATCCGGCTGCGACGACATGTTGACAGCCGGGCGCGAGATCTGTGCCGGCGGCTGTGCGGCGGCGATCATCAAGGGCGGCCACATCCCCGGCGATGCTGACGACTACCTCTACCAGGCTGCCGAGGACTCCCTGATCATCCTCCCCGGCAAGCGAATTGATACGCAGAACACGCATGGAACCGGCTGCACATTCTCGGCGGCGCTGACGGCTGCTCTAGCCTGTGGCTTGGATCTGGTGGCAAGCGCACGGCTGGCAAAGGATTTTGTCACCATAGCCATCCGTAAATCCCTGCCGCTCGGGTCCGGTCACGGGCCGACGAATCACATCGCTGCAGGCCTCGCTCTGCGCCGGCGACTCGCTGATGAGGCGGCGCAGCGTGGACCTGACGGAGGCGCGCCATGCTAGTGGAGCTGGCATACGGCAGGAGCGGGCTACGGGTGGAGTTGCCCGACCGCAATGTCGAGCACCTGCTGACCATGCCGCAACTTCCGGTGGTTGCCGATCTAACCGCGGAAGTAGTCGGATGCCTCCGCGACCCGCTAGGAAGCCCGCCTCTGGCGGAGTTAGCTAGCGGGCGGAGAGATGCCGTAATCGTGGTTTCGGACATCACCCGTCCCGTGCCTAACGCGACGCTGCTGCCGCCGCTGCTTGCAGCCCTCACCGGCGCCGGCATGAAGACGCGCGACATTGTTATCCTGATCGCTACGGGCCTCCACCGCCCCAACACCGAGGCTGAGCTAAATGAGATGCTGGGGCCGGAGGTGATGGCGTCCGGCTGCCGCATCGTTAATCACGCCGCCCGCGACCTGGAAGCCCACGTCCATATCGGCGTCACAGCTCAGGGAACGGATGCATGGGTTGACAGGCGTTACCTGGAGGCGGACCTGAAAATACTGACAGGACTGGTCGAGCCACACCTGATGGCGGGCTACTCCGGCGGGCGCAAGAGCATCTGCCCGGGTCTTTGCGCGACCGAGACGATCCTCGCTTTCCACCGCCCCGAGCTGATGGAGGCCCCCCTCGGCGTGGCGGGCAATCTGCACAGTAACCCTGTTGATGCAGAGGCCCATGATGTGGCGCGCCTGGCCGGGGGGGCGGACTTCATTCTCAATGTCGCACTCAACGAGCGCCGCCAGATTACAGGCATCTTCGCCGGCGACATCATCACGGCCCACAGGGCAGCCACAGACCATGCCCTGCGCCAGTGTGGTGTGCAGATAATGCAGCCTGTGGACATCGTCATCACTACCGGTGGCGGCTATCCTTTAGACCTGACTTACTTCCTGGGGATCAAGGGTATGGTGGCTGCTGAGCCCATCGTGAAGCCCGGCGGAGCCATCATCATCGCCCAGGAAAACGCCGAGGGCATCGGCGGCCCCGAATTTGAGGAGATGCTGCTGGATACCGATGACATCTACATGATGGTGCAGAGGTGCCTCGCAGAGGATATCCGCGTCATAGACATGTGGCAACTCCACAAGCTGGAGTTGGTGCTGCGGAAGGCCCGCATTCTCAACTACTCGACCGGCATCTCGCAGGCAATTCAGAGTCAGCTTTTCGTAACGCCGGTGAATTCGGTCGAGGATGCCGTCGCCGCTTGTATTGCTGAATATGGCTCCGATGCGACAATCGCCGTGATGGGCGACGGCCCGTATCTGCTCCCCTCTATCCGCGTCTAGACATCATCAAACTCCGTCCGCGCGATAATCTCATCCTGCATCGCTGCCGACAGATTGTTGAAATAGTCCGTATACCCCGCCACCCGCACAACCAGATCCTGGTACTGATCCGGACGCTCGCGCGCGGCAAGCAGCGTCTCGCGGCTCACCACATTGATCTGCACCTCAAAGCCCCCCAGTCGCATGTAGGTCTTGATGAGTTCAGCCAGCTTGGCGCGGCTTTCACGGCCCGCCAGCGCGTCCGGCGAGAACTTCAAATTCAGCACCAGGCCGCCCAGCATCGGGGTGTGATCCCAGCTGCATGTGGACTTGACCGCGGCGGTGGGGCCTTTGCGCTCGCGCCCCTGTGCAGGACCGGCACCATCCGCGAACGGCATCCCGGCTCTACGACCGTCCGGTGTCGCCATCGTCTCAGACCCGAGGCGTTCGTGCATCACCCAGCAGAAGAAGCCCGGCTTGAACCCTCCGCCCAGCACGACCTCGTGCTTAGCACATTCAGCGGCCAGGAACCCCGTTATCCGCCCCGCCAGCGCATCCACTTCCGCATCGTCGTTGCCATAGCTGGGCACCCGGTGAACCACACGCTGACGGAACTCCTCATGTCCGGCGAAATCGGCACGCAGAATATCTACCAGTGCGGCGACGGTGATGCTGCCCTGCTCATAGATGAACTCCCGGATCACGGCTAGAGAATCGACGAGGTTTGCCAAACCGACGAAGGAGCACTCGATCCAGTTGTAACGCGCGCCACCCCATTCGATGTCCATGCCGCGCTCGATACAGTCGCGTACAAAGCACGATTGCAGCGGGAAGTTCCGGTGCCACATTGTGCTATAGCGGTTGGCGTTCTGGGCGGACACAGCCTCGGCGATGGCCGCCGAGAGCCGCTCATGGTACGCCTCAAGAAGCTCGTCGAAAGAGCCAACATTGCACCTGCCGGTGGCAACATCCTCAAGCAAATCGAGCAGGTGCTGGGACAGGTTGAAGTACGGGCTTGCAACCCACACATTGCTGGCCCCGACCGGTGTAATCTCGACGCACGTGCTGTTCTGGAACTCGCAGGCTTCCTCCGCCGTGACGCCGGCCTGCTGCAGAGCCCCGCTGATGACGTCCTGATTGAAGATAGCCGGATTCGCACCGCATTCAGCCAGAATCTCGCAACCGAATGTCAGAAGCTCCTCCGGTGTGCCCTCGTGCCAGCAGATGCTGACCCCTGGATAGGACAGCGACACGTTCCGGATTGACTGCAGACACATGTAGGAGATCTCGTTGGTCACGTCGTTTCCGGATGGGGCCTTGCCGCCGACCATTGTCCCGATGGCAAGCCCGCGAGCTACCGTCTCATTGATCTGGATGTTGAAGCAGTCAATCAACTCCTGGGCCTGCGCGGGCGTCAGCTTGCCATCAGCGATATCATTCTTGTAAAAGCGATACAACCAACGGTCGGGATGGCCTGGGCAGATGAGATGAGCACCCTGTGCCCACTGCAGCGTCGAATTGACAAAACTGACGGCCTGGAGCGCCTCGGCGAAAGTGCGTGCTGGATGCGCCGGCACCCGCCGGCAGCGCTCGCTGATCTCCAACAGCTCCTGCCGGCGCCTAGCATCTGTTTCCTCATCGGCGAGGCGGGCAGCCTCAGCGGCGTTGCGCTCAGCGTAATTGCAGAGGCCGTCGAGCGCAATTTCGGCCGCATCGTAGAAGGCGATATGCCGAAGATCGTCAGGTTCGGATGAGTTGAGGCTATTACGATAGTCACGAATCTGCTGCTGAATGCCGCGCGCGCCGAGACGCAGCAGCTTCGGGATGTCCACTGCCTGGTGCCCCGTCTGGCCGGCTGACAACGGCTGAGCTTGCAGGTAGCGACGGGATTCTTCGAGCCGCTTGGTCTGCGCCGGACTCGGCTCGCCGATGTAGGGACGCCCCACAATGAATTCATCAGGACCAATTACCACGGTCGCGTTCTGCAGAATGTGGGCGACCGCCTTGCCCCGACGCCTGACCCAGAAGCGGTCAGCAGCAGAGGCCATAAGCGACTCCCCGCCGTACAGGTCGCGCTCGAAAGGCCAACTGACGTCGTGGCTGAGGGCGACCTCGCGTAGCCTCTGAACACGCTGTGTTGCACCATGCAGTTCCGGTCGCGTTGTGGACGCTTTCATGCCGGTTCTGGCTTTTCCCCGATTGAGTTTGGTGTGGAGAGCACTATGCGCCGCCAGCGACGAATAGTCCTCCCACTGCTGGCCCTTGCCCTCCGCCGTTGCCATCCTTTTCATGGTCGGGTGGCTCGTCAGCCCCACCGCCGTTCGCCTTTGCCGTTTACCTTTTGGAGGACAGGCATCCTTGCCTGTCAATGACGTTAATCTGTGCCTTCGCCGTCGCAGGGGCCGGCCGAACGCAGCGAAACCGGCCCACGTCATGATGAGCAGACACGCAGGCATGGAACCCCAAACGCCAAAGAAGGAGGTGGCGGCTCAAACAGGGAATTATGCGAAGTGAGACAATGTTAACTAAGATGCAGCGAAATCCGCAGAGGGCGTGTGCGGATATGTCGCAGGGAGGGTCGGCAATGGCGAAGCTTTTTGGGAATGAATACACCAGGCAGGAATTGCTTCGACACGTGGGGAGCATGGATCAGGTCGCGGGTGTGCGCAAGGTCGCGCTTGACGAGGGGAATGAGAAGGGCTCCGAGGCGGTGCTGTTTCATACCGGCAGCGGTCTGACCTTCACTGCTCTGGCCGGCCGGGCGCTGGACATTTCCTCGGCGACTTACTGCGGACAGTCGCTCTGCTGGCGCGCTCCGGTTGGCGACACTGCCGCTGCCTTTTATGAGCCCGAAGGTCTCGGCTGGCTGCGCAGCTTCTTTGGAGGCGTGCTGTGCACGTGCGGGCTCAGCTACGCCGGCGCCCCGCATCCTGACCCTACATCAAGCGAAGGTGGCCCGCTGACACGTGTGGATGCAGACGGGAATGTGGTCTGGCAACCGACGGGGAGCATCGGCCTCCACGGGCGGGTGTCGAACATCCCGGCCAAAAACCTGGCGATATGCGAATGGTGGGACGGCGACGACTACTGGATGAGCGTCTCGGGAGAAATGCGCGAGGCGGTGCTTTTTGGAACGAATTTGCTGCTGCGGCGCACCGTCAGGGCGAAGCTCGGAGAGAGCAAAATATGGGTCAGTGACACGGTTGAGAACCAATCGTTCGCGCCGCAGGAACACATGTTACTCTACCACTGCAATTTCGGCTTCCCGGTAATCGCCGAGGGCGCCGAGTACCTCATCAACTCGCGCCAAAGCCAACCGCGCGATCAGGCTGCCGCTCCACATTTCGATACCTGGGCCGAGTTCCCCGCACCAATCCCCAGTGTCGAGGAATGGGTCTATTACCATGATCTGGCGACCGATGCCGAAGACAATACTTGGGTGGCGTTGGCCAATCGCCACTTCGGCGACAGTCAGGGCTTCGGCGCGTACCTGAAATTCAGCAAGCAGCAGATGCCCTACTTCATCCAGTGGAAGATGCCGGGAGAAGGAACGTATGTGACGGGCTTGGAGCCGGCTAATTGCCTTGTCGAGGGGCGGGACAAGGACCGCGATGAGGGTAGGCTGATAGTGCTCGAGCCGGGCGAGACGCGCAGCTATGAACTCGAGATCGGCGTGCTGGCGTGCAACCATGAGATAGATGAGATGGCGGCGACGATCGCAGCGTTGAGCTGAGGTGATGGTAAAGACCCAATGTCAGGGCAGAGAATAGCGCGGATAGGTGCTGCAATCATTCTGGCAACCGTCGCCGTCGTCGTGGCGCTCGGTCTGGCGTGGTATGCACCCTGGAAACCGGTACTCGTTGTCTGGTCGTGCGGCGGCAATTACGAAATCCTCACCGAGTATGCGGGATGGTTCGAACGGGAACATAATTGCCGGGTTCGCTACACCGCTGCACCGGTCCAGTATCTTCTGGAACTGGCGGCAAGCAGAGATAGGACGGCCGACGTAATCGTGGGGCGTGGAGGTCCGGGATGGGAAGTACTCCGGCAGCGCAACAAGCTGACCAGGGGGCCGGTATTCTTCGGAATGGACCCGTTTGTTATAGTCACCCTGAAGGGCAATCCGGCCAATGTCGCGGAACTCAAGGACCTGGGCCGCCCCGGTGTGAGGACCGCCTACGCACCTCTTGCCATGCGCCCGCGGGGTAAGTGCCCTTCACACCTGATGGCTATGGCCGATGCAAAGTTCCACCCCGGCTTGGCGGAGAGATGGCTAAACAACATGACGGCTCACATGAAGTGCGGTCGCAAGTTGTATGAGCCGATCCTCGATGGGCGGGCGGATGCAGCCATTGTCCCGCGCTCGACCACAAGCTGGCCCGAACTGCAGGGAAAGCTGGAGACCATCCCCATTGGGCCGAAGTACCATGACGCGATGAAGGCTTGCCGTGCGGTGCCACCGCAGTGTGCCGGAATCCTGGCCGGGGGGCGCAGTCTCCAGCTCGCCGAAGCCTTCGTGGATGGTCTGTTGGATGAGCCAGGCCGCGGCATTATCGTCAAGCACGGCTATCTGCCAATCGCATCTACAGAAGCCCAGAAGTACGAAGCGCTGATGCAGGTCTTCACGCCCAAGGACATGCCCGGCTGGCAGTTCCACATGGCGCAGCGGCTCTACGATGACGGGGCCTATGCTTCTGCCTTGCGGCGCTGTTTCATGTTACTTACCGTTTTCGGGCCGACTCATGCAAATGCCCGAGCCCTGTATCTAGCCGGGGAATGTGCCCGCGAGATGGGCAAGCCGGACTTAGCTCGGATGCTATGGGAGAGGCTGATACGGCACTTTCCATACCCGGGCCGCGTGGAATACCTGAGCACGATTCTCCATGTAGGCAAGCCCGTACCAGGGGTAGACCAACTGCCGGAACAACACTTCGTCCAACTGGCGCGGCACGCCCTCGACCAACTCCCCGATAAAGTCAGCCTGAGCGAAACACACCGGCGGTGGCTCATGGCCTTTCCAGTCGAGGAAATTCCCATCCTCGAATCTGATCCGGAAAAGTGCGGCAAGCGCTGGTTCGCCCTGGCGGAAATGTCGCTGGCTGCAGGGCAATACACAACCGCGACGCGGGATTATCTGAAGGTACTGACGCTGACCTACCCGAGTTCGTACATGCCGGCGGCCCGTTTCCGCGTCGCCCTGTGCGACTATCTGCGCGGCAAGCCGGGGACTGCCCGACACCAGTGGGAGCCACTGGCGGCGGAATTACCTGATGACGAATGGGGCCAGGCCGCTGCTACAGCGCTCGACATGACCAGTGGGGAGGAGGACCCGGAGGACCGGCGGTCCTTTTGGCTTGTCGAATCCCCGCCCTGGGAGTTCAGCCACGATACCCATCAGCAGCGCGGCATGTCGTATGGGATGATGCTGGCAGGTCACGACCTGCCTCTCTACGCCTTCAAGGAAATGATGAAGCTGTCCCACGGCGTCTATGGCAAGCCCGGCAAGCTTGCCGCAGAGGCAAGATACAGAGCCGGCCTCTTCTGCAAGAAGATGGGTTCCCAGACCGCTGCCGGTATGCAGTGGATGATGTGCCGAGCATACTGGCCCGAGAGCAAGTGCGGGAAGCCGGCAGTCACTGCTCTCGAGCGGCTTGCCCACCCCGGCAATCAGAACTCAGCCGAACGACCGCGCCTGCAGGTGCTCCTCTCCGGACCGGCTCCGCGGCAACTCAAGCCTGCGAGGACCTCGCCCCACAAGCGCTTCAACATCGCCGAGGAGTTCTACCGCGCCGGCCTCTTTGCTGACGACCAGTGCCTCCTCGAGTACATGAAGGTGCTGACGGTCACTGACCCCTCCGGCAAGCAGCGCGCGCCGTTCATGGCGGAGGCCGAGTTCAAGGCCGGGATGTGCCTGCTGAAGGTCAACCGGCCCGAGCCGGCAAGGAAGCACTTCGAGCGCGTGCTCGAGCTGTACCCCGACTCGCCCGAGGCGGCCACAGCGCGGGAGATGCTGAGCGAGGGAGCAATGTAGATGCAGCCGATAACGATATGGCGGCGGATAACCCAGGTCGCGTTTCTAGGCCTTACGGGGACCTGGCTTACCTTCGGCTGGCTGCGATGTCCGTACGGGGTGCCGTTTGTATCCTGCCAGTCATGCCCATCCACGGACTGCCCGGGACGCTATCTGCAGCCCTGGGTTGTGGGCTTCATAGCGTTGTCGGCGGTGTTTTCCGGGCGGGTATTCTGTGGCTGGGCTTGCCCGATGGGGCTGGTACAGGACGCACTTTGCCGCGTGCCGAAGCTGCCAGCGACATGCCGGCCCCCCTTTGGGCGGGTGGACAGGTATCTGAAGTATCTTAAGTATCTGGCGCTTGTGGTTGTCGTCCTCCTCATCTTCACACACAATCTCCAATGGGCGCGACCTTACGAATATGTGACGCGCTCCCCGTCTCTGTGGAACCTCGAGGCTGTGAAAGTGGCATGGGACCTCGGCGGCGGGGCATACAAAATCCGCTTTGGGATTCTCGCTATTGCCATCATCGGAGCCCTCTTCGTGACGCGGTTTTTCTGTCGCTACATGTGCCCTCTGGGAGCGCTGCTGGGTATTTTCAACATGATTAGCTTCTTCGGGCTCCGACACGCGAAGGACCACTGTGACCACTGCGGTAAGTACCCGCGGGAGTGCATCACCTATACGGTGCCGGAGACGACTGAGTGCGTGATGTGCGGGGAGTGTGTGCAGGGGTGTCCGACTAAGGCAATCAGCTACGGGCTGCGCAGCCGCAAGCCGACCGCCCCAAACCACTAACCTGTAGGCCGAGCTTCCAACTCGGCGCCGTTGGTCGTATCTGCCGTCGCCTTGGCCGTCCGCCGTGTGTCGTGATGGAGGGGCCTGTCGCCGAATTACGCGCGCTATGCGCGCGTAATTCCAGGCTGGCCCAATCACTCTCTAGCCAATCCCGCCCAACACCAACTCTAGAGGACAATACCATGAGCAACCGGCTGACTAGAGACACGCTCAAGGGGATATGGGTCGCCGCCCCGCTGGCATGGGATGAGCAGTACCGGTTCGACGAAAGCACGTTCCGTGAGACTCTGCGGCGTCTGCTAGAAGCAAAGGTGCATGGTCTCTATACCTTCGGCAGCACCGGTGAGTTGCACGCCATTGATGATGACGAGTTCTGCCAAATAACGGATATATTCCTCGATGAAGTCGGCCCGCGCGGGGTTCCGACGCAGGTCGGCTGCCACGGTACGGCGACCCATCAAATTGTGCGAAAGCTGCAGTATGCCCAGCAGGCAGGCGCGGATGGTGCGCAGGTCGCCTTACCTTTCTGGATGGAGTTGACCGATGAGGAAATATTGAACTTCTGGGCCGATATCTCGGCGGCGGTACCGAACCTGCCGCTGACTTCCTACAATTCCGGGCGAACGAAGGTGCAACTCACCGGCGAGCAGTACCGCCGGGTATTGCAGGTCGCCCCCAACCTTATCGGCATTAAGTGGCCCGGTGAACTTGATCTCGAAACCTTCCCCCGAATTGCTGCGATGACGCCGGAGTTGGTGCATTTCGTCGGCGAGCGATACTTGGTCGAGATGATGAAGCAGGGCGTCGCACCTGGAAACTACAACGCCTCGGCGCTGTGGCAACCGGACTTGACGGTGCAGATGTTTGAGCTGGCCGAAGCGGGCAAGTGGGCCGAAGCCGAGCAAATTGGCCGGCGTTTCGCAGACGTCATCAGTTGCGTGCTCACGGTCTGCGAAGAGCTCGGCCTGGGCATGATGGACCCGGTAATTGATAAGGGACTGATGGCGACCACGGGCATCCTTAGCTGTCACCAGCGGACGCGGCCGCCGTATGTCGGCTGGTCGGACGCGGGGGTCGCCGAAATGCGTGTACGCCTCAAAGCTAAGTTCCCGTGGTTTATACCGGCATGACCGGCATCAGTCGGCGGTTCATTCCGCAGGCATCTCAGCGGCCAATGGTCTTACGACCTCGCAGCCTTAGCGGACACGTTCGCAACCTATGACAGTGCAGCGACTATGCTCTCCAGCGTTGCCGGCCCGTTCTCCTCGCCGCCGGGCCAGTTTGATAATCTGGATACGTGAAACCATCGGGATCCTGGGCATGGCTGAAAGCGGTGGAAAAGGCCTCCCTGCCCTTATCCACATAAGACAACTAAGCTGGCCAACGCCGGTCACCAATCAATCCGACTGAGTTCCTCGCGGGTCCAGGCCGGCTTATAGGTCCAGCTCAGCAGCTTCGTGCCACGGATGATGCAGGACAAATCGAGCGTCGGCCGGTGAATGCTCCAACTGGTGATCGTCGTTGCCGCCGCCTCAGCCAGCTCGTCGCCGATGGCCGGATATGGCGGCGGCGCGGTCACTGAGAAAGCCTCGTCCTGACCGGCCTTGCTCATGCAGATCGCCCGGGCCAGAGCCACGAAATACGTGGCTACAGACACCTCGACCCCCGCCAGGCTAGCAACATCCGGCAGCACACGACTCGCCATCACATGCGCATTCACAATGGCCGCTGTCCTCAGCGCCTCGCCAGGCGTGCAGCTTACACCCGGCTCCCTGCCGCCCATGTTCTCAGGGCTCATGATGTCGCGGCGGTAGAGCATCTCGGCCTCCGGCGTGGTCACATAATCCAGCATCAAACCCATGATCTCGGCGGCGGTGAACGCGTCGGTGAATGTGACCTCGCCCTGCTCACAGATGCGCGTGCAAATGGCTTCCACCCCGGCCCGACTGCAGCCGGACTTCTGGGCGTTGAAAAGGCGCACCAACTCGGAGAAGCCCATTATCTCAAAGCGGTCGTCGCCCACCATCCACTCCAGTGTGCGTCGGAAGTTGCGACGACACACCTTTTCCTCCTCGGCAGTTATCGGCTCCGGATTCTCGAAGTCCTCCGGGGTCCTGATGCGACCCTCCGAGAAATTGACCCCATCCCAGAACGCGCGGTGCACGAGCCGCGTCGGATGACCGGCAAAGAGGCCCAGGTAGGGCACCCCAGCGTCCAGCAGTTCGTCGGCCCTTGCCTTGTGTCTGACGAAAGCCGGCTCAAATTCCTCGGCGTTGTGATAGACCCCGTCAAGGCCGCCGTAGCCGCCACCGAAGTTGAGGCCGCCGCCGAACCAGCAGCGCGGCCGGTGCTGGTAGTGACAGATGGCGCTTGATTTGGTAGCACGGCCCATCTTGCCCAGCATCCGCGCCAGTGCCGGCGACCAGCTTCCCCCGGTCCGGTTCCAGTGCTGCAGCGGCCCGCCCATAATCCGCTCGGCCTCCTCCCAGCCGGGCCGCTCCCAGCCCCACAGCATCTCAGCACCGTCTTCAGCAGCCAGCGACTCACTCAGCTCGCTGATCGTCGGATGGAAGGAATGGCCCGTGCTGTGGAAATGCAGATCGTGCTGCTTGACGGCCTCGATGACATCGCGCAAGCCCAGCCGCTCCCATTCCCTGACCTTGGCGGCCACCAAAAAGCACGTCGCCGTCAGGCCAAAGCTCGCAATCTCCTCACACATCCACTGCGCGGCACGGTGGCTGCGCATGGTTATCGGGTCCTCAATGTCAAGACTCAGCCATGCCGGCGTCCTTGCCATTCTCAATTCTCCTCAAGTGAATTGATGCGTCTCATGTACGCTTGCGAATTGCGTCAGTAAAGGTCGTCTTCCACTGGCGGGTAGCCGGCCTCTTTCCAGACTTTGCGGGCGTAGGAGATGGCCTCGGGCGTCGGCACGATTCTACCGGTGACGCTTGGCCAGGGGTCCGTCTCACGTTTGGTTACTGGATTCGGATTCCAGTCATCGTCGCGGTGCTTGTCGCGCATGGCCTTGTCGCGAAAGTCGGGAACTTCATAGTTGTTGGCCGAGTCCAGAGCGGAGCGGTAGGCCTGAATCCCAACGATGGACATGGCCACACCGCGGTACACATCCAGATACGGTGGCTCGCCGGTACGAATGGCTTCCGCGAAATGATAGGTGGTGAAGAAGTCGCCGCCGCCGTGGCCGGCCTTCTGTGCCTCCTCGGCGTGAACCGGCCAGTTGGGTTTGTAGATCGATTCGACCGGCTCGGTCTTCGGTTCATTGAACTGGTGCTTGGTAAGCCGCACCATATTATGGTCGCCGTGGCGGAGGTTCTCCATCTGGCCCGTAAGCCCATGTATCCGCACCCACACACTATGGCCCTGGAGACCGCCCTGCAGCAACTTCGCGACGGCTCCGTTATCCATGCGCACCGCAATCATCGAAGCTAAGTCGCCCATTTGGATGTTGTATTGCCGCGACTCGGGAGTATCCGGCCGTGTTATCATGAAGCCGTTGACACTCACCGGCCGCGTGTCGGTAATGAACATAATGGGACCAAGCGCGTGGGTGCAGTAGTACGTGCGTGGAAACCAATTCCGCCAGTGCTTGAAGCTGTTCTTCAGACGCAGGGCCCAGTCGCGCTCACCGGGATGGACATACTCGCCTTCGCCATAGGTGAACTGACCGATCGCCCCCTCCTCGTAGAGCCTTCGCATCTCCTGATTGAAAAGCATGTAGGGATAATTCTCCGCGAACATGTAGGCCTTCCCCGTCTGTTCGACGGTCTCAACGAGCTCGACGCCCTCGCCTAGAGTAAAACATGCCGACGTCTCCGACATCACGTGTTTGTCCGCATTGAGCGCCTTGATCGCAAATGGCGCATGTTCATGGAAATAGTTGGCGAGAATGACGGCGTCCATGTCGTGCTCGAGGAACTTGTCGTAGTCGGTATATGTGGCTACACCCAGCTCCTTGCCGAGTTCATTGAGCTTCTCTTCCCAGGTATCGCACAGCGCGACTAACTCCATGCCAACCAGTGGCCCTGCACCTCGCGCGAATCCCTGACCGCGTCCTACGCCGATAACTCCGACCTTGATTGTGTCCATTGTACTCCCTCTTTCTCAGTGGGCTTACCAACGCTCGATTCATCGCCTCGTGGTTGCTGTTGTGTTTGCCGTTCGCCTTTGCCGTTCGCCCTTGCCCTCCGCCTTTGCCCTTTGTCCACTCCCATCTTCCCTCGGGAGAGGGGGAAGTTGGCGGGGATTTCCCCGCCAACTACGGGGTGAGGCCGCCGTGTCCCTCTCCAGCATGGAGAGGGTGCCTGAAGGGCGGGTGAGGCGCCGTTGCCGTTTGCCGTCCCCCCATTTCCTTCCGTGCGCATCTTGCACCTTCGCCCGCAGGCTCTCTATCCCCGATGACTGCTATGATTCGGCCCCGAAAGAACAGGGCCTGCGAACAGGCCAAAGAAGAGGGCCTGCCAATATAGCAGGCCCAGTCATTCTGTTTGCGGCTCAGCACGCAGTCGCCTCTACGCGTCGGCCTCGGGTGTGTCGGATGGCTCGGGCATGTCGGCTGGCTCCGGTGTGGACGGTTCGGATGCAGGTGGCTGGGGAAGTGGCACTTCGGGTTCAGGTGTGGGGGCTGGCGTCACCTCGGGTTTGGGCTCGGGAGCCGGACCGACGGCTGCGGGCGGCGGCGCGGGAGGAGCAGCAGGTGGCGCTGCCGGAGCCGCGGCCACACCCTCCATCCCGAAGTTATCGCGGTAGGCCAGTGCCATCGCGGCTATGACCAATGGTGTCGTCACCAGTGCACCGATGCCACAGACAATACCGCCGGCCATGTTGACTAGGCCGTATACCAGCGCGCATACACAATACATGACGAAATCAGGCTTAGTCTTCTCAAGTGATGTGCTGATGGCGTCTATCGGGCCAATTTCACGCTCTGCGATCAGCTGCCAGGTATAGAAAATGGCCGCGCCAATGACAAAACCAACCAACGCACTGGCTATCTGACCGATGACAGGAATCAGTTGCAGGACTACGCTAACAACCGCCGCACCGATACCCACGACTAGATATACGACAAAGGCCGCACCAAACTTCTGAAACCCCTGGAAGACGTCGCCGATAGCGACTTCCTCGCCACGTATCTTCTTAAACACCATCATGTACAGGCCCACCATCAAAGCCGGCATACAAATCGTCAGCGTCACGATGCCAATAAGACCTGCCAGCAGTGTCGCAACGGCGAATGTCACGATATCATCCTTGATTAAAGCCCAGCCCTCGGACAGCCAATCTCCCATCTTTACCATGTCTCTGCCCCTTCCTCCCTCATGCGGGATACAGCCCTATTTGGTTCTATTTCATCCACATTCGCCAAACCACTGTCATTCACCTTTGCATATTATAACCGTGTATGCCAACCGGCACAAGGCGCACACCATCCTGACATGCCGCAATAGCCCATGCGTCAGAACTCATCTTCCCCGAAAAGATAGCCTCTAATCTGCGCCATCGGTGCATCATCCACAATATAGTTGACCACGAAGAGAGTCCCGTCCCCGAGTACACACCAGCCGGAATAGCCGGTATCGGCACGCGCATTGCCGTCGTGATCCAGCGCCATGATGATCCCACCCTGCTCATCTGGTTCGCCGGCCCCGGCGCTTGCCACCGGCTCCTTGTAAGCCCAGAAGTTCTTGTGGCCCGGGCCATTCCCACCCGTACGGTGGCGAAACGTAACCATAATGTCGCCTGACGGCAGATAGCCCGCGACAGGTCTATGGCAGCCCGGCATCAACGTGTCATGCGGCCCGTCCCAGGTGCGCCCATCGTCGCGCGAGAACGCCTTCGGCCCCGGCCAGCCCTTGCCCGAATTCTCGCGCATATAGCAGACAAGCTTGCCGTCCGGGAGCTGGACTATCGAGCCTTCGCAGGGGTTCAGACCATCCCGCCGACAGACGGTTATCGGGCCCTCCCAACTCTCCCCCTGATCGGTGGACCGGAACACGCGCTGGTGCAGGTATTGCTCTCCCGGCGTACCCACATGCACCGCCACCAGCCACGTGCCGTCCCTCGTCTCAAATAGCTTGTCGGGCACGATGCCCGTTATCGGCGTCTTGACCGGCTCCGACCAGCTCTCCCCGTCATCATCACTGTACCAGAGAAACACGTGTGACGTACTTCGGTCAAAGTTCTCACCCGGCGGCACCGGATAGCCGTCACACAACGCCACCAGCCGTCCATCTGCAAGCTGTGAGATACGCGGGCAGTTGTACTTGAACAGCACCCCGTCTTCCTGCTCGGTTGCGATGAGCACGAAGCGTTCGGACCACGTCTCAGCTTCATCGAGGCTGTGCCGCATGATGAGGTAGGTATAGTCCTGGGCGCCGTGGCTGTCACTCTCCCGGTAAATAGTTATCAGCTTCCCGGAATCTGTTCTCACCAGACAGGGGAAGCACTCATAGACCTCGTCATTACGGGCAATGCTGATCTTGCGTATCGGCATGGTTTCCGTACCTCCTGAGTGTCACAGCACTTCCGGATTCACGATGAACCGCGTGCTTCGCCCTCCGAAGGCGTCGAGAATATTCTCCACTACCTGGCTATTGACCAGGCGCACGGAGTTGGCACTGTAGAATGAGTTATGCGGGGTGATAAGGCAGTTCGCTGCCGAGAGAATCGGAGCGTCAGGATGCGGCGGTTCCTCTTCGACGGTGTCCAACGCCGCGCCGGCGATCTCTCCATTCGCCAGCGACTCGATTAGCGCTTGGGTATCAATAAGTTTCCCGCGCGCGGTGTTGATCAGAAATGCCGTCGGCTTCATCGCCGCCAGTTCCGCGGCCCCGATTATGTGATAGTTATCATCAGTGAGATTGCAGTGGAGACTCATGTAGTCGGCCTCCCGGAGAATCTGCGGGAGATCCGTCAGCTCGACCCCAAGTTCTGCGGCCTTCTCGCGGTTGGGATATGGATCGAGGGCGAGGACCTTCATGTCAAACCCTCGGGCGCGATAGGCGACGGCTTGTCCGATGCTGCCGAAACCCACTATGCCTAGTGTTGCACCGAACACATCGGCGGCCTGCACCTGCACCCACTCCGCATTAGCGCCGCGTTGAGTGGCCGCCCTCAGATCACGGGCCAGGCTCAGTATCAGCGCGAAGGTCATGTCCGCCACCGAACTGCTCACCATGCCGGGAGTGTTGCAGACGATGACCTCGTGGGCCGTCGCTGCGCTGATGTCCACGCTATCAATCCCAACGCCCCAGCGCGAGATGACGCGAAGGTCGGGCGCGTTGGCAAGTATTTCGGCGGTGTAGGAGTCCACTGCCGCGATCGCCGCTACATGACCGGGCAACACCTCAATGAGCCGCTCCTGCGACAGCGGCCCTTCCTCCTGATGCCCGATTACGTAGCCCGCCTCAGCCAGCGGCGCGAAGTACTCGGGGTGCTCGATGAACGCATTGGCGGTAATCAGGATTCTCTTCGGGTCAGGCATCTCAAGAAGTTCCTTGTCAATGTGATTCTGCAAGCTCCTATAGCGTATCGCGAATTTCCGCCAGACTGCTTACTGCGGCATCCGACAGTAGCCAGAGGTCCGATGAGAACGCCATGAACAGCGCGCCACGCTTGAGCCACTTGATGGTGCCCGCGACATCGAAGCAGTGCATACCGGGCGCGACGCCGTGTGCAGCCGCGCTCTCAAAGATGTCATCCATCGCCCCCACCACCTCGGGATGGTCGAACTGCCGCGCGTGGCCGAGTGACAGCGACAGGTCATTCGGCCCGATGAACGTGGCATCAATCCCCGGCACGGAGAATATCGCGTCACGGGCCTCCCAGCCCGCCCTCGTCTCCAGTTGGACGACCACGATATTGCCGGCATTAGCGTGCGCGGGATAGTCCGGCGAGGGGTTGCCGTCATAGTTGTCATGCGGCCCGCCGCTACCCCAGCCGCGCTCGCCGTCCGGCGGGTACTTCAGCATGGCGACAATGCGCGCGGCTTCCTCCGGCGTCTCGACGCGGGGAATGAGATTGCCCGAGGCACCCAAATCAAGGTAGCGTGTCGGCCACTGGCCTTCGAAAGCGGGCGCGCGCACGATCGCAGCATAGTCAATATCGCGGGCAGCTCGCAACAGCCATGAGACCGTCTCGACTCCTGGCCGCGAGTGTTCGGTGTCAACTATCAGAAAGTCAAATCCGCACTGTTGGGCGATGCGACAGGCGGCTGGCGAATGGAGATCGCAAAACATCGTACCGATGACCGTCTCACCGGCTTGCAGCTTCTCTTTGATCTGGAGACTATTCATGAGCATACCTCGGCTTCCATCTGCTGGCTGTCACTGGCGAGTCGTTGTAGGATTCCCCCCCGGCGCCATCATACCTCCCGATGCAGGAGAAGGGGTGGAGCAGGGGGAAACTGAATTGGTGGTCGGCTTTTCGATGTCGCCACTGAGGGAGGCCGTTAGAGCATGGACCTTGTGAGTACATGGGCTGCGCACATGATGCACATATTGAATGAGTATAGTCCGTTGCTCCAAGCTGTATTCACTGTGCTTCTGGTCCTCGTCACTTGGCGGTACGTGCGTCATACTCGCACGATGGTCGAGGCTATGCAGGAAGAAGCGCGGCCGTATGTATCCGCTCGTCTTGCCGTAGGCGGCCACTCCAATTTGTTGATGGGTTTGGAGATCACGAATTCTGGTTTGCGGGCTGCGTACAACGTCGATTGTCAGATTGACTCCATGGACGCATTGCAGACCACCGCAGGGAGTGCTGCGTTCTTCGGAGACAACATGCAGAGGCTACTGCGGGGTATAGCGTGTCTGTCCCCCGGAGAGAAGAGGTTCTATCCGCTGACTACCTTCCACAGCGGACTGAACGTAGGTAGCGAGGTTGTGATCCATATCCAGTATTCGCGCCACCAGTCTGAAAAACGCCGGTACGCAGAAACGTTCCGGATTAGGGCGGACGAACATATAGGGATGTACCCTTCCCCCTACATGACCGATATAGACAGGCTTTGCGCGCAGCTTCAGAAAGTGGTCGAGGAGTTGCGGACGCTCCGGCCAGAGGAATACCGCTTGCGCCACATTCGACCGCCTTATGTACCTCGCACGAAGCCTTGCCCGTTCTGCAAGCAACTCGTTCCGCTCGGAGCATCTGTGTGTGCGCAATGCCAGCGCGACCTACCAGAGGGATGGGATGCACAAGATAGCGATGAAGAACATAGGGATGCTGACTGAAGGCAGTCATGAGACAGGAGGAACTTACAGATGATACTGATCGTCTCGATGTCCACGCCGGAAGAGCATGATACCAGCTCCACTCGCGGTGACCTCAAGCGCAAGTTCGAGAAGCTAACGGGCACTCCCGCGCTTGTGCAGCACTATGCGGAGATAACGCCGGCGCTTGTGGACAGCCTGCCGCTTGATGCCATCTTCATCACCGGCTCAGGTTGCCCGTGGCCGGATGTGGACCCACGCAAACTCGACGGCCTCTACGAGGTCATGGCGGCGACCGAAATCCCCACTCACGGGGCCTGCGCCGGACATCAACTGCTCGGATTCTTCTTCAACGCTGAGGACTTCCACACGGTGGAGAAGCTGGAGGACGAATACGTGCGCAAGCTCGCCCCCAATGAGGCGGTCAGCATCAGCGACAAGCACCCCGGCCAGTTCGCGGAGCAGGGCGTCTTCGAGATGGAGATACTGGCTGAGGACCCGATATTCCAGGGCTTCGACGGCAGCCTGTTGGTCTCGGAATCGCATTTCTGCGAGGTCAAGACCTTGCCGCCTGATTTCATCCATCTGGCCAGGAATGCAAACACCGAAATCCAGAAGATAAAGCACAGGGATCGCCCCATCTACGGAACCCAGTTCCATCCCGAGGCATGGACGGATAAGTTCGACGATGGCAAGCGCTTCATGCAGAATTTCTTCCGCATCGCCGGCCTCATTGATTAGCCCGCATCGCTCACCAAACGCGTAGCTCAGCAGGAGGTTCGAACAGTGATACTCATCGCTTCGATGGAGAGAATCGGCGAGACGTACGAGACTTCTTCCGGGCACCATGCTCTGAAATGCAAGTTCGAGGACATGACCGGCTGCCCCGTACTCGTGCAGCACTACAGCCAGATAACCGCCAAGCTCGTGGATACCTTGCCCGTTGACGCAATCTTCATTACCGGCACCAGCGTTCCTTGGTCGGAGGTTGGCGTCAAGGACCTCTATGGCTTCTGCGACTTCGTCAGGGACACGGAGCTCCCCATCCACGGCGCATGTGGCGGTCACCAGCTTCTGGGCATCTTCTTCAACAACGACCTGCGCACGGTGGACAAGCTGGACAACAACTGGATGCGCAAACTGCATCCCAACGAGCCGGACAGTATGCCCGACTATCACCCGGGCTGGTTCACTGAAAGCGGCGTGTGGCCGGTACAGATTATCGCCGCCGACCCCATATTTGACAGCTTCGACGGCTCCCTGATGGTGCGAGAAGCGCACGCCGGGGAGATCAAGACACTACCGCCGGACTTCGTGCATCTGGCCCGCAATGACAACTGCGAAATCCAGGCGATGAGACACAAGGACCGGCCCATCTACGGCACCCAGTTCCATCCCGAAGCCTGGAATGACGACTACTCGGATGGCAAGCGGTTCATGGAGAACTTCTTTCGCATCGCCGGCCTGATCCAATAGTGGGCCGCCCTCCGAAACTGGCTTCGCGCAGAGAACAGGAATCGAGCGAGCCTTCACCAAAAGTACCAACACCTAAGTGCGGCATACAATCCGCACGAGAACCTGCCGACACAAAATACTGTATTTTTTTCTCAATAGATCTTGACACATGCAGATGCCGGTGTTAAACTGGAAAGTGCCTGTATGTGTAAACTGGATTGAGAGATGGGGAGAAGTTATGGATTACCGGCAAGATGTGAAA